>ENA-ORBV01005926-ORBV01005926.1-microbial-mat-metagenome-genome-assembly--contig:-NODE-5926-length-21935-cov-11.937277_pt1 | contig 21935 bp, 20 predicted proteins | sample MGYA00237777_ERZ505514 | MGnify/ENA primary metagenome ERZ505514 (study PRJEB26160, sample SAMN06269048) | microbial mat metagenome | isolation source: Oligotrophic lake microbial mat | place... | reverse complement strand
GATTCTTCTCAAAGTCCCCCTTCTTAAGGGGGATTTAGGGGGATCGAGATATGTGCAACTTCACATTAAATTGGTATCAAACTGGTTCTATATATATGGCATCAATTTTTAGGTAACATTTTTCTCTAAACCCACAAGGTAAAAGAAAAACTAACCAAAAAGTTGATGTTTTGACATTTGATGTAAAAAAGGAAAACGATCATGTCCAACAAGAAATCATTTCAAGAATTGTCTGAAGTCGATACTCTTACAGGCGGTAACAATGTCCGTGTTGCAAGTATGCTTAACACCATAGCTGACGGCGAATATGCTGGTGCATATATTGGAAGCGATGGCAATGACACAATTCAAGCATCGGGTATTATTTTTGGACTTCAGGGTAGTGATGCTCTTGGTGGCGAAAGCTCCAACGATACTATCTTTGGAGGCAAAGATAATGATGATGTTTTCGGTGGCGGGGGAAATGACTTTCTGCGTGGCGATCAAGCAAGCGATACCGTTCGCGGTGGTTTAGGCAATGATACCCTTTACGGCGGCAAAGGCGATGACCTCATATTTGGAGACGAGGGTGACGATGTTCTTTTTGGAGGCGAAGGTAGCGATACTTTTGGCGGGTTGAATGTAGGAGATCAAATCTCAGACTACGACCCTCAATTTGACAAGCTAATCGGAGACTTCTTTGTTGAAAACGGATTTGTAAAAGCTATAACAGCTCCAACTCCAGTTATTCCTCCAACTCCTTCCATCCCGACACCCATAATCCCTGTCATTCCTAATGGTGTTAAAGTAGTCCCTTCACGGACCCAAACCACTGCTTCACAAGGTGATGATACTCTAACTGGCAGCGGAAATACTACCTTAGTTGGTGCAACAAATGACAAAGACAGCTTTTTGTTGAACATAAATCCTTCTGCTAATACTGACAGAATTAAAGGATTTGAAAAAAACGACTCAATTCTGATCCCTTCAAATTTACAGGGAAAAGTTCAAGTCTACAGTGACGAGCGGTTTCCAACACTAGCAGTGATCACATCAAGCGTTAAAAATTACGCCGTCATTGAATTAGGAACTTTAACTGTTGCGGATATACAGTCAAGAATCCAGTATATCTAAAGTGTTTCTACCTTTTTGCATCTACTATAGCAATCCTAAATCATTATCTACACTTATGATATAATTATATGCAATAATTGATTGTGACAATAAAAAGATGAATAACTTACAACTGCCACAGAAAGATATGGAAAAAGAAAGAGCCGCTTTAGAATCTTTCATTAAAAGTGATCTCGATGTAAGAGAACTCAAACGAGCAATAGCTGTAAGGATGGCTATCGAAGGTAAGCTCTACCATGAAATTAGCAAAACTTTAGGTGTAAGTAAATTTTTTATTGGTTATTGGAAAAAACAATTTAAAACCAAAGGCATCGCAGGGCTCAAGCTAGGACATCAAGGATCAAAAGGGTATTTAACAGAAGAGAGAAAACACTGAAGTAATTGAGTGGCTAAAGAATAAAGAGTATTGGAATTTAGATGAGCTGGTTACTTATTTAGATCGAGAGTTTGGTGTGATATATAAATCAAAACAGAGTTACTATAAACTTTTCGAGCGGGGGAAAATTAGTTGGAAAAAAACTCAAAAAACCAATCCTAAATTTGATGAAGAACTGGTAAAAAAAAAGACGGAAGAAATTAACGATATTTTTTTCAAAAACAAGGCTGGTATAGAATCCGGGGAAATAATAGTATTGTTTTTAGATGAATGTCATCTACTTCATGGTGATCTAAATGGTTATGTTTGGGGTCAATCAAAAATCAGAATTGAAGTCCCAATTACCAATGAAAAAGATAGACAAACTTATTTTGGCGCACTCAATTATCAAAGCAAAGAATTCCATGTTCAGAGCCATCCATCTGGTGATGGAAAATCAACAGTTAAATTCATAAAATACTTACAAAATAAATATAAAAATCGAAAGATTATCTTGATTTGGGATGGAGCTAGTTATCATAAATATGGAGAATTTAGAGACTTTTTATTAGAAGTAAATGGTGACAAAGAACCTGATGATTGGTCAATTACTTGTATTTTATTTGCTCCCAATGCTCCCCAACAGAATCCCGTTGAAGATATTTGGTTACAAGCTAAAAACTTTTTAAGAAAGTATTGGTATTTGTGTAGGTCTTTTAAAATTGTCAAATTTTTGTTTGAGTTTTTTACTAACGAACATAAATTTGATTTCCCCAAAATACGTCAATATACTTGCACGCAGAAAATCATTTAGGATTGCTATACCTTGGCAATCTGTTACTATCAATTTAACTCCTGGACGTGTTGCTCAATCAATGTGGTCGGTTTTAGTTGACATTGGTACTCCGGCTCAATTGCCTAAACAGAGGGGAAAATCCCCTGGTTGGGAAAAAGGAAAGGTACGGACGGTAGCACCGCGATATCCCACTGTTAAAAAACGGGTTTCTCGACGCAAAAAGTCTTCAAGATTAGTTGTTTAATCTCTTCCTTCTTGAGTTTTTGAGCAACAGCTTGCCTGCTCTTAAAAGGCAGCTACTTTTAGCTACGCTCATTTTTTAGTCTAAACTCCAGTGTTTATGGAAAAGGAGAGACTTTTTGGCAGTCGGAAAACATTTTTACCATCTACAGAGAAGAAAGAACGCTGGTTTTTACTCAGAATCCTGTCAATTAATGCAGGGAAAAAATCGGCGCACTATCAAAGTAGGAACGCGGCGCGGCTTGTTTGCTAAAGACACCGATATGGTGTGTAAATATTTGTCAGAATGTACGCTTTTTTAAGTAAATAGTGCCTATAATTTGTAATTTTTGAAAGTTGCAGATAGTGCGATCGAGTGAAAATGGGCAAAATGTAGCGATAACGAGTAAGCCATGAAATTAACAGCTTAGTCTAGAATTTATTTTTGAGGTAGCTTGATTTTGTTTTTTAGTTTATTCTGGGTTTAGTGATTATATATTTTTAAGCCTGGTTGAGAGATTTCTGTTTTTTGCTGGAGTTTTTTGAGATGTCCGATCTATTCACCCACGGTTACGCGCTGTTGATTGGTGTTGGTAATACCGTAGCCTCTGGCTACTCGCTTCCAGTAACAGTTAAGGATGCTCAAGCGCTCAAAGCTGTGCTGACTGACGCAAATTTTTGTGCATATCCCAATAGTCCCGATCACATCCGGTTGTTAGAGAACCAGGGTGCGACTCGCAATGCCATTTTGGATGGTCTGGACTGGTTAAAAGAATGTGCAGAAATAGACTCAGATGCCACGATCGTCATTTACTACTCTGGGCATGGCATGGTTGAACTTGATAGCAGTGCTTACTACTTGTTCCAACATGATTTTGATCCGCAAGCCATTCCAGAGACGGCTCTTTCAGCCCAAACATTGAGTGAGAAATTAGGCAATATCAACGCTAAACGTCTCTGGGTGATCATTGATAGTTGTCATGCGGAGGGGATGGCTAGTGCTAAGGATCTGCCTACAGACTTTGTGCCTACAGCGTTACCGAAAGGTGTGGTTAATGCGCTGAAGCGGGGGGAAGGTCGGGCAGTGTTCACCTCATCACGAGGAAATCAAAGTTCCTACGTGCGTCCAGATCGCATCCTCAGTCTCTATACCTATCATCTGATTGAGGCATTGAAGGGAGCGGCAAATCAACCGGGCGATCGCCTTGTCACCCTCTCCAATATCATGACTCATTTAGGCAAAACGGTGGAGGAGAGTGCCCGTAACTTCTTTGGGAAGCAGCAAACTCCTTTTTTCGATACAGCAACGGAGGACTTCCCAGTCGCAATGTTGTGTGGTGGTAAGGGACTACCCAGTCAAACCCAGAGTCCAGAATTGCCTAGGGTGATGACAAATCAGGAAGTGATGACCCCAGCCTTGGCGATGGCGAGGCGATCGCTCGCTATTCTAGAAGAACAGGCTGCTGGCTTTGGCAGGCTGGAAATACCCGGTCATCTGCGAATTCAACTAGAGGAAAAACAGCGAGAGGTGGCAAAATTGGAAGCAAGCTTGAGGGATGGGAAATCGAATGGATGATTGCGCCGATCAGGAAGAAATACTAATTGCTCATCAAAAAGCGCTTCTCTTAATAGAAAAGCAAGCGGCAGGCTACAGCAATTTGACGATTCCAGTACACCTGAAGATGGAACTGGATGACAAACGAGAAGAAGTTGCTCGAAGAGAGGCGAAATTAAAAGAGGCACAATTAGCAAATAAAGAGACTCAGCAGTCGGCTCAGTCCGAGATGAGTCGTCAATCTCCGATGCGATCGCGAGTGCCAGATAGCCATTACATTGAACGAGATGAGGCGAAAAGGCTGTTAGAACGCTTTGCCTTAGCACTCAACGAATCTCAGGGACAACCCTTGCTATTCAATATTTGCGGAACTGGCGGAGTTGGTAAAACCACGTTACTGGGGCGGTTAAAGGAAGCTCATACAGGCAAAGTTGATTTTCTGGAAATTTGTTTTGCGAAAACCGCTGGTATCGAAACTCCCCTCAAACTGATGCGAAAAGTACATCAGCAGGCTGTTGAGCGTTTTGGAGGTGAAACGATCGCTGATTCATTCAAACAAAAGGAGCAGCAGTTTGAGTCAACTCTATACAAGTTGAGTGATCACTCAATTGATGGTGAAACAACTAGCAGCGAAGAAGCAAAGAAGATTAGAAGCTGGTTTCAACGCTTCATATGGCTAGGCCCAATAGGTTTGACATCCACCTCAAGTAAGCCGACATCTTTTAATGTTTCAGGGGTAGGTTTTTCTGCATTAGCAGGGATCGGAGAGGATGCAGACAGCTTGCAAGAATCGATCGAGCAGCGAGTGCGGAATCACCCTGCGACCAAAGACCAGCCTGAGCTACAGGCTCTTATGTTAGAGCCAGTTTCCAAACTGACGCAGGCATTTGCTGATAGTCTGATGCAAATTGCCCAAAGCAGAGGACGATCGCTCGTGCTGATTTTGGATACCTATGAAAAAGCACAGTCTTACCTTAATCAATGGCTATGGCAGTATTTGGTCGAAGATACTGCGTTGTCTTCTGCACCAGTAAGGCTCGTGGTTGTAGGGCGGCGATCGCTGCAAGCAGATGAGAGTTGGCGCAAGCTCAACCAGGATCGGAAGTTGCTCCTTGAGGTGGCACTTAAGAAGTTTAGCAGGAAGGATACAGAGGAATATCTCAAGCAAATTGGCATTGAGAATGGCGGTATACGCGCCAGAATCTACAACGCAACACAGGGATTACCCTATTATCTAGATTGGGTACGGAAGCAACGAGAGCAAGGTGAAGAACCTGATTTTTCCCAAGGAAACCAAGCGATCGCTGAATTACTTTTGCAGGGGATAGAGCCCCGGCATCGGAAAGTTTTGTATGTGGTAGCTTGTTGTCGATGGTTCGATCGGGCGATGATTCGGTATTTGCTTGGAAGCGTTGAATTAGGCTTACAACAAGATGCCGATAATGCAGAGGGTTACTTTGAATGGTTGAAAGACTCAGAATTTGTTGAGTTTACCAAAGGGCACTACCGCTTAGATGATGTGGCGCGGGATGTCTTTCGGCAGTCCTATTTTCAGGAGGATCAAACTCTGTTTCGCAAAACTCATGCTTTACTAGCCAATTATTTCCAGCAACAAGCGGATGAACTTGTTACTCCTGAAATGTTTTTACCCGAGCAGTATGAGGATGAGGGGTGGCGAGAACTGATGGCAGAGTTTCTCTATTACAATCTTTTTGGCAAGGGAAAGGCAGGACTCCAAAAATATATTGAACAGGTGTTTACCGCAGTTTATCTGAAAGTACCAGATGTATTTATGGCTCCCTTTGCTTTCATTCGTGCAGAGATAAGTGAAGAGAACCTGAATCTGCTTCCCACAGCGACAGGCAAATTTTTTAAAGATTCGGAAATGGCTCTCAGCTTTGGCTGGAATTTTATAAATATACCACCAAGAAGCTACGAGATTAAATTTGAAGGTGAGAATACTCCTTCGGAACCAGAAATTGAGGCATTTTCAAAACAAATTGAGGAATCTATTCAACTTCTGTTGAAATCTGTTGGCGATCTCAAGGATAGTCTAGGCAAGTGTGCAGGGCTGATCTATAAGTCTTTACGTTGCAATACATTCAGAGAAAGAACAGATTCACTGTTGCAAGCGAAAATCCAGTGTGAAAAATTAACTCACTGCCATCCGAAACTGAAGCATACTCTTTTTTCAAGTCTCGGTGACTTCCTCGGAAGTGCAGAACTTTACAAGGATGCACTGGATTGCTATCAGAAAGCACTGGAGTTAGACCAAGGTAATGCATCCACTTTTCTTGGGCAGGGTGTGGCTCTAGGCAATCTAGAGCGGCCCGAGGAAGCGCTGGAAAGTTTGCAAAAAGCGCTAGACCTCGCTCCTGAATCTGTTGATGCTTGGGTAAATCGAGGGGCTGTACTAGGCAATCTAAAGAGATATGAGGAAGCGCTGGAAAGTTTGCTAAAAGCGCTAGACCTCGCTCCTAAATCTGTTGATGCTTGGGTAAATCGAGGGGCTGCACTACGCACTCTAGAGAGATATGAGGAAGCGCTGGAAAGTTTCCAAAAAGCGCTAGACCTCGATACTGAATCTGTTGATGCTTGGGTAAATCAAGGGGCCTCACTCTATAATCTAGAGCGATATGAGGAAGCGCTCGAAAGTTATCAAAAAGCCCTAGACCTTGATCCTAAATCTGTTAAAAATTGGGCCAATCAAGGGAGTGTTCTCCTTCATCTAGAGCGATATGAGGAAGCCCTTACTTCTTGCGATCGAGCTTTTGAGATTGATTCTAAGAATTATCAAGCACTGAACACTCAAGCACTAGCATTAAGTCTTCTCAAGAATTTTGAGAAAGCTATTACAGCCATTGATGAAGCAATTAACTTAAAGCCTCAAGAAGTATTATACGGGGCTAATCGTGGCATTATTTTGGCCAGGTATGGTCGATACACCGAAGCCCTTGCTGACTGTGAACAAGCGATTAAGCAAGATCCTAAGCATGAGAGTGGCTATTATGGTAAAGCCTGCTGCTACGCACTACAACGTGAGATTGGACAGGCTATCGATAATCTACAGAAAGCGATTGATATTGCACCTCGTCGAAGCCGAAGGGAAGCAAAAAAAAACCCAGATTTTGACAGTATCCGAGATGATGAACGATTTCGAGCTTTGATGTAATTAGCCTCATTTTAATTTCATTGTGTAATTTTTATATATCGAGGTTGACTTTTTACGCGATCGATCCAAGTTTGAATAGCTGGAAATCTGGTTAAATCAAATCCGCCCTCCCCAGCAACGTGAGTATAAGCAAATAAACCGATGTCAGCAATTGTATAGCGATCGCCCGCAAAAAACTCATTTTCTGCTAAATGCTGTTCCATCACCCCCAAAGCAGCATAACCCGGTGCTTGTTTTTGTTGGAGTGCTTCCTGATATTCTTCAGCTTTCCCTGTCAAATACCAAAAACGAGAAGTAGCAATAAAAGGTTCGTGACTGTACTGTTCAAAAAACAACCACTGCATGACTTGAGCGCGTTCAAATTTATCGGTGGGGAAAAACTCAGTTTCTTCGCTCAAGTAAAACATAATCGCATTCGATTCAAAGAGAAATTTACCCGGTGCGATTTCTAACACCGGAATGCGGCCATTGGGATTTTTGACCAAAAATTCAGGTGTACGGCTTTTTCCTTGGAGAATATCAATTTCTGTGCGATCGAAGGGAATATTAAGTTGAGTTAAGAGCAAGCGAACTTTATAGCAATTGCCCGAGGGGGAATACTCGTAAAGTTTAAACATGAGTCTTGAGAATATTTTATGATCTTAAATTATCTCATAAATTAGATAATTTAGGCACGATGAGTTAACTGTTGTTTGCTAAAATTATTTTGGCGATCGACACCGATCGCCAAAACCAGCCACTTCTGCCAGCGTATAAAGCGGCCGGCCCTTCACCTCCTCGTAAATCCGCCCCACATACTGGCCCAAAATCCCAATACTGACCAACTGCACCGCACCCAAAAAGAAAACCGCCATAATCACAATTGTCAAACCAGTTAATGCCGAACCCGCAGAGAAAAGACGCCAATACAAAACCAAAAAAGCCATCAAAACAGACACGAAAGCCGAAAATAAACCCAAATAAATCGACAGTTGCAGAGGAACTTTTGAAAAAGACACTAAACCGTTCATCGCCAAAGCAAAAGATTTACTGAACGTATACTTAACATCGCCAGCAAAACGCGGATCACGTTCAAACTTAACTGCGGTTTGTTTAAAACCAATCCAAGCCCGCAGTCCCCGAATGTAGCGGTTCCGTTCAGGCATTGCATTGAGTACGTCCACCACGCACCTATCCATCAAACAAAAATCTCCCGTATCTATGGGAATATCAACATCAGCAAGATTCCGCAAAATGCGATAATACATATAAGCTGGCAACCGCTTAAACCAACCTTCTTGACGGCGTTGAGTGCGCTGAGCGTAAACAACTTGATAGCCCTGCCGCCACTGTTCTACCATATCTATAATTAGCTCGGGCGGGTCTTGCAAATCGCCGTCCATGATGACTACAACTTGACCAGTAGAAAAGTTTAAACCAGCAGTTACAGCTATTTGGTGGCCGAAATTGCGGGCAAAACTGAGATAACTAATTCGCGAGTCTTGTTCGTGCAATTTTCGCAAAAGTTCGAGAGAGCGATCGCGGCTACCATCATTGATTAAAATTAATTCTACTGGGCCGTCCATTCGATCCATCACGGCACTAATTCGCCGATACAATTCAGCGATATTTTCTTCTTCGTTATATATAGGAATTACCAAGGAATACTTAGGTGTATCGTTCATTGCAGTTTCTGTTTAAAAATCTGATTTTCAACCGTTAAATCAAAACTTTCTTTTTCCCCAAACACGCTGGCTGCTTCACGAGAGAGGTTCGGCACGTAATCTCGCTCTTTGAGCCAGACAACAGCAGCAGACAAAATAGCAGCTTACCAAAACTTATCTATTTTCTTAAATACGAAAAATAAAAGACACCATAAGACTGACGCACGCCAAACGAAAATATCTGTTATCATAGATGTTTAGTCAGATTATAAAAATTACAATCATAACCCATCGATTCAAAATTGCATGACAAATTCCAATTATCTTTGGCAAGCAAATCAAGACTTAAGCGAAGCTTGTCTGCAACATCCCTTTGTCAGAGGCATGGCTGACGGCAGCCTCCCCCAAAATAGTTTTGCATATTACGTTGCACAAGACGCATTTTTTCTGGGATCATTCGCTCGCGCTTACAGTATCGCTGCGGCAAAAGCACCCGACTGGGATGGGTTTGAAATCCTCCATAATCTCGGCAGCGGCGTTTTAGAAGAACTTCGTTTGCATCAAGGATATGCAGCCAAATGGGGGGTAAACTTGCAAGAGGCAAAACCGGGAATCGCTACCCGCCGCTACACAGATTTTTTATTAGCGACAGCCTGGGGAAGTGGTGTAGGTTTGACAGCAGCCGCGATGACTCCTTGCTTGCGGTTGTATGCTTTTTTGGGACAGCAGCTAGCTAAACCTAATATACCGGAACACGCCTTTAGCGACTGGATTTCCACCTATAGCAGCCCTGATTTTGAGATTTTAGCAAAACGGCTAGAAAATTTGGTCGATCGCTACGCAGAAGCTGGGCCGGAAGTAGAAGCAACCTATCGCTACGCTATGCTGTGTGAAAGAGACTTTTTTCAGGCAGCTTGGGAAATAGAGTAAATTAAGTTTATGAAAAAGATATGGAGAAGTATCTTAAGCTACCTACACCCACGCAGCAAATTTAACAGCCATGTACAGCAGGAATTTAGCAAATAATGTCATAACAGCATATTCCCAGCCAGGCTGACTACTCAACACTAAACCAAGTCCGACCGAGAGCGACGCAATGCCGTAAGCGTGTCGGTGAACCGATTGCAGAGCACCGGAGTTTATCAGTAGCGCTAAAGAGGAAAAACCGAAACAGACGACTTTCAGTTGACAGTTGACGGTTGACAGTTGACAGTTAATAGCGACTTCTATCTGGAAGGAAGAGGATTGGAGTAATGAATAGTCTTCTTTTAATTTCTCCCGATCAGGGTTCCGGCTTTAAACCAATTATTTCTGGTAATACTCAGCCTTTTTAGCAAATACGACAACAAATAGCCACCGCCCAAAGTCATCGCAACTTTACTAACAGCTTGCAACCACCAATAAGACCTCCAAAAACGCCCAACTATTAATTAGTCCCCGTGCTAATTCCACTTGCATTCCAAGAGTCGTCAACCCGCGATCAACAAAGGAAATAGCGGATAAAAAGCTACAGAATGCTGCTGCTCGTCATCTGCATAGCTGTAGCCTAAATTAGCGATTTTGACGTACCATTTACCGTCCCAGTGTGAAAACAGTTCCCAGCCACTTTTGCGAAAGAAGCTGCTTACAAAACTCAGAGGCGGCCCAATCGCATACACGGGCGGATTTTTGCAGACGAAAGGAGCAATTACCTGCATCCCGATCGCAATTACCGATCGGCTCAGAAACCACATAGCAATTACAAAAATTAACCCGTCCCTGCTTTTGGAGCGCGGACGGTGCGGAATTACTTCTAGTCCTAAATCCGTATTTGCCATGGCTAAAACAGCGCAAGACTGTAGATTTAAAATTAAAGTATAGTCCGCTGTCGAGTGTTCGCCAAATATATACGTAAGTAAAGCGGTACTGGTAATTTTAACGTCCGAGTTTATTGGGAATCCCTTCGCAGCCGCCGGGAATAGTCTCTCTCGACTTCGAGCCGCACCAAGTGCAGCAGTAATAGCGCTGCTCCTCCGACAGCCGCTTGACACCCGTGAAATCAGCACGTTCAACCACAGCACCAGTATGTTCCCCCGTTTGATAGTTGGGAAATTCGGTACGGCTGCGGGGGGATGCAGTTTCTGTCGAGCCGTAGAATAACGCGGCGCCTCTCATGTCGGCGCGAGCGAGATTGGCGTCGTACAAGACAGCGCGCGAGAGGTTGGCTTTCACTAAATCGCACTTGCTGAGATTGGCGCGGACGAGGTTGGCTTCGCTCAAATCCGTCCACCGCAAATCGGTGCCAGCCAGGTCAGCACCCGCTAACATGACATTGAGATCGATAACGCGGATACCGTGATCTCTATCTTCTGCGTAGCCGCCGTCGCCGTCAAGGATGGGGCGGCCTAAAAGCCGATCGCGCTTCAGAGGAGTAACCAATCTCGACTGCGACAAAAACCGCAGAATTTTAGCTTTACCTTCAGCATCTACACTGCTCATAATTGCAGCGGTGCGGCCTTCTGCGATCGCCCTTTCCTGCGGCCAGTCTTCCAAAAACCCTTGTTCGTCAAGGGCTAAGTCGGAAACCCCTTGAAAATAAGCATCGATCGTTTGCTGCTGCGTAATTCTGTTTTGCTGAATCGTCAAATCTTTCGAGATCACGTACTGCCGCCAAGCCACATAAACGCCTAAAATTGCGATCAAAATTTGGCCCAAAGCGCCGATCAGCTCGCCGAGAGCGCCGATCGCCTCCCAGTTGATTTGGATGTTGCGGCTTCCCGGTTCAGTATTAGTACCGCTGAGCATCAGCAAGCCAACAATCCCAGCTAAAAGCCCGAAGCAGGCGACGATCAGCGTGCGCCAAGTCGGCGGAATTACCTGCGCCCAGATTTTGCCCCAACTTGGCCACATCAGCCGCAGCGATATGCCGATCGCACCGACGGCGCCAATTAAGCCCAGCCAAATGTTGTCATTGGCCAGCCCAAAAATCATCGCTGCGATCAACCCCAGCGTCAGCACTGATCCCGACTTCTCAGGAGTCGTTTGTTCCGGGTGCGGCGGCAATAAAACCTTGCGAGTTGGAGGCTGCGACACCGGTTTTTCCGGTTCAGCAGTAGCGACGATTATCCCTGATTCTGTTGGCACATTAGGGTTCGCACCGTTCTGACTTTCTACAGTCACGTTAGATTCAGGGCGATTGGGTTGAGAAGAGTTGTTGTCTGGTGTCATGCGTTGAGGCAAATGCTAATTTTAGCCGGTCATTAAAACGATTTTAACTAACTTTCGCAGGATTTTAGATAGCATTACAATAGAAATATCCACTAATTACACTCAAAGAGGTAACATATTATGACCCTGGTACTCCCCAATCTGCAAGAAAAACAAATGGGTCAAGTAATCACTACAATCACCGTCACGAATCGCATCGATCGAGTTATGGCAGAACGGGGATTTATTACTGCTGAGGAAGTTCGCTCTGTTATCCTCGATAACGTTGTTGTCGATACCGGAGCCACTCTGCTTTCCTTGCCAGCTCGCATTATTAGCCAGTTAGGCTTAATACAAGTAGGAGAAAGAGATGTAGAAACATCAGCGGGCATAAAAAAGGGTCGAATTTTTGCCGATGCTCAAATTATTGTAGAGGGGAGAGAAGGGAGATTTGATTGTTTAGAGTTACCCGAAGGCGTTTCGGCTGTTTTGTTGGGCGTGATTCCAATGGAAGAACTAGGCTTAGAACCTGATTTAAAAAATCGACGATTGCGAGTATTGCCGATGAACAATCAGCAAACGTATCTTATGGGTTAGTCGATCGGCATTTACCGTAGCACCAACCTCTCGCGTGTGATTACTATCATGTTCCCTCAATTACCCGGCATCAAAAATGTTTGTATTGAGGACTAAACTCCTCATAAAAGTTAGATGACTTTAGTCCTCAATACCAACAAGTTTTATTTTTTAGGCAGGATAATATTACCTGCGGTTAAAAACATCATACCAAAAAACTTTATTTTTGGGTATATGTAAGTTTTTTGTCCTACATCTAGCGAGCAGAATAAGCCTTGAGCAAATACACGCCAACCGTCCCAAATATCAAAACAATTATCCCCAAAACTAACTCCACACTAAACCTTTGAGCATTGCCCAAAGCGACAAGAATTTGCTGCCGCACCACAAACGCCAACAGCCAGCAAATCTCCGCCTTCAGCCAAGCCAAAAGGCCTCGCCCCAACAGATATTGCCGACGAGCGTTCTCAGAAGTAATCGGTACGAGATAATTAAAAGTATGCGGATAGCGCGATACCGCAGTTAAAACCGCAAAAATAATGGCAGCAACCGCCGGCATGATCCAAATCGTCACCTTGTCGCCCCAAGCATCAGCCAGCCCCCCCAAGCCGAAATGAATCGGAATTCGATCGGGCAAAACTGCCCAAAACTGTACAATGAGTAAAACAGCCAGCAAAATCGCGATCGCAGCTAAAAGCTCTACCGCCACTAAAACAGGCGAAAGCCCCAGAGAAATAACCGGCCGTTGGTTTGGTGCGTTTCCAGTCATGGCTACTTAAAATTAGATTAATATTAGAAATAATAGTATTGGTTCCAATTTCATCCTCCAACAGCTTTGGTTGGGGGTTTCCAAACATCCCGCGAGGTTATATGACGGCTCAGGTCTTGATTGAAAAGCAAAAGTTAGAAAAACCGCCCCTAACAATACACACATTAGGCGATCGCGTCCTGCGGCAGCCAGCCAAGCGCGTCAAAAGCGTCGATGCAGAAATTCGGCAGCTAGTCCGAGAAATGCTACAAACCATGTACAGTGCAGACGGCATCGGTTTAGCCGCCCCCCAAGTCGGAGTCCACAAACAAGTAATCGTCCTCGACTGCGACCCGGAAAACCCCGCCACACCCCCAATCGTTTTGATCAATCCCACCATCAAAAGTAGCAGCAGCGATATCTGCATCTTGCAAGAAGGGTGTTTGAGCATTCCGGGAGTTTATTTAGAAGTCAAACGCCCAGAAGTCATTGAAGTCTCCTACCGCGACGAATACGGCCGCCCACAAACCCTGATAGCAACAGAGTTACTGTCGAGGGCAATTCAGCACGAAATGGATCACCTCAACGGAGTGCTGTTTGTAGACAGAGTAGAAAACAAGCTGGCACTGAATGAAGCATTAGTCAAGCATAAATTTTCCCCAAAAGCAGTAAAATCAGTATGATGGCAGGAACTCCGAAAAGTGGTTTACTCTTAGCTCTTTGTTGCATCAGTGCGATCGCGGCAGTCGGCTCCATCTTTGAGCTGTCATCGGGAGAAGCTCAACTTGGCAATTTAGTCACGGGCATCATCCTCGCCCTCAGCGTACCGCTAACTGGCATATTTTTCTATGCAGCCGTTCAGGATGCCAGGGCAAATCTATAAGCAGAGTTATTAGTCATTAGTCATTAGTCAGCAGTTATGAGTAATTAGTAATTAGTAATTAGTCAGCAGCTAACAACCAATAACTGTGGAATAAAGACTGCTCAAAAATAACATCAGCTAACAGCTCGCGAGCTCATGACCAATGACTAATGACTAATGACTAATGACTCATAACTCATGACTAATGAAATCGGATTTCTGCGACAAGTGCCAGCCAAAGACGCTGTGGGAACCCCAGCATCCCAGTACCAACTTTCTGATGATGGGGAATTGGTCATCGGACGCGATCGCAATTGTCAAATAGCTTTAGAGTCGATCGCCCACGGCATGGTTTCCCGTCGCCACGCCATGATCCGTCCCCTAACTCATGGTACTTTGACGAGATGGGAAATTTGCGACCTCAACAGCGCTAACGGAACTTATATCAACGGAAAAAAGCTCTCTGGCTGCCAAACTTTAGAAACAGGCGATCGCATCAGTCTCGGCCTTGACGGCCCTGAATTTATATTTGAATCTCCCGTAACCCCTTACCAAAATCAACCCGGATTCCCTGCACGACAAACGGGCAATTTTGCTGGTAGCGAAAAAGATGCTCTCACTTTAACTCAATTATTCCCGATCGCCTCCACCGGCAAACAATTAAGCCAAAAAGCATACTTATATCCCGGTATTGCGACAGTTATTTTTGTCGTGTCGATGTTTCTCGCCGTCGGAAATTCCGCAGCCTTCAACTTCCTGCTGTCAGCTTACCTCGCCGGTGCGGCTTACTACTTTATCTATCAACTGTGCGGCAAACACAAGCCTTGGTGGGTATTGCTTGGTACCGCTTTAGCAACAGTCCTGATACTGCTAAGCCCCTTATTGATTGGATTTATATTAGTATTTAGAGAAATTTTGCCCGGCCGCCTGCCAGCCGAAGGCGAAGCAATCAGTTTTTTCCCTTTTTTGACCAGAATGTTTTTCGGGGCGGGTCTAATGGAAGAATTGCTGAAAGCGCTGCCCGTTTTGGGAGCGATGTTGCTGGGAAATTGGCTAAAAAATCCGTGGCGCGATCGAATCGGTGTTTGGGAACCTTTAGACGGAATTTTGTTAGGAAGTGCCTCAGCAGTCGGCTTTACACTGTTAGAAACTCTGGGGCAGTACGTTCCCAATGTCATCCAAAATGTCACCCTGCAAGCAGGGCCGGACGCCGGACAATTAGTAGGATTGCAGTTGCTAATTCCCCGCATTTTGGGTTCCGCTGCCGGACACATGGCTTACAGTGGCTATTTGGGATATTTTATCGGTTTGAGCGCCCTCAAACCTAGGAAGCGCTGGCAAATTTTGGGCGTAGGTTATTTTAGCGCCTCCGCACTTCACGCATTGTGGAATGCGTCGGGAGCAGTCAGCGTACTTTTGCTGGCCTTGGTGGGAGTTTTGTCCTATGCGTTTTTGGTTGCCGCAATTCTGAAAGCCCGGGCTTTGTCTCCGAATCGAGAGCAAAATTTCGCAACTCGCATATTTTATGAAAAGTGAACTAGCAGGTCAAACAGCGATTTTTTTCTTGTGTTTTAACCAGCTTAAACCTGCCAATGCTAAAGCTGTCCCTCCCACAGTAATTGGTTCGGGAACTGGTTCGGCTGCGGTATTCACTAGCTTGTAAGAAACTTCGGTATCGTGGATAATTAGGGCTTGCTGAAAAAGCCTAAAACCAATCGCACGCTCTAATCTTGCCCAGTTATAGAACAATACGGTTCACTTAAGAGAGATCCCCCTAACCCCCCTTAAAAAGGGGGGGGACAAGAATGCTCTCAAAGTCCCCCTTCTTAAGGGGGATTTAGAGGGATCTCCGGGGCATAAATATGTTAAGTGAACCGTATTGAGTTATAGAACTGTTTTAAGAGTTATCAACCAAACGATCGAATTAACAACAAACAAAAAGGTATAAAAAATATAGATTGATGGAGCACAAAGAGCTCTCCATAAAGAAGGCATTTTAAGTGTTTTTAACAAACCGAGCGGGTAAACGAGACCTTCCGGTATCGAACGGGTATTAAAACTTTCATCTAAGGCGCTTTCATTATTCAAGAATTGGGTAACTGCATGGATTCTTTGTATGTAATAAAATTGCACCTTCCAGTAGGTGGCTTCTAACAACCAAAAACCAAAAATTATAACGTATCCCAGCGGAACTAACGCATTTATTTTGCTGGCAAATGCCCAACCGATCAGCGCTACCCAAATGGTAATTGCTGCAGTTTTTACCTGCAGCAAAATTGTATTGAAGTTAGCTATTTTTTTCTCTAGTTCCTCAGCTCCTTTTTGCAGCATTGCTAGCTGAAATTCAAATCGATCCATGTTTGATTCGGAGATGGCAGATTCTTCCTATATGGTTTCTAAGTTTAAAATACCAAACTCCAGCAGTTTCACCTACCAAAAGGCTGTCCCCCTCCACTGCCAGCACGACCTATTAAAAGTCGTAATTATACCACAGTTTAAGAAAGCCTTCCTAGAATAACGGGGCTTTAGACCCATTTTTTTGGTAACAATCGTGGTTCGCTCACCGCTGCTTGAGAGTTCGCCCCGTTTCTCCGACGTACAGCAACAATGGCAGCGCGCAGTCAATAACGAAGTAGAGGCAAGCGTGATCGCCTGCACATATCATGTATAATGATATTTGTCAATACGTAATTTTATATAAAAATACCGCAATGTTAAGCTCTCGTGCATAAGTAGCGCCTGCGTAATTGCTGACGGCCAGAATCCCAGCCCAACTTAGAAATTCTTCACAAATAGTTTCACTGTGGTACTATCTGGATGGCTGTGAGTAGCTGAGGGAAGCCAAGGGGCTTGATTCCTGTGGTGGTGGAGGAGAATCCAGGAGTGCTAGATAGGATGTCATTGGGATACGCAAACGTTTTCGGTCAGCGAAGTCAACCCGAGCCCCTTCGCATTGGGGTCGTTGGGGTTGGCAATATGGGCCAGCACCACACGCGAGTTCTGAGCTTGCTGAAAGATATCGAGCTCGTGGGTGTTGCAGACATAAATGTAGAGCGGGGAATAGATGTAGCAAGCAAATACCGGGTTCGCTTCTTTGAAGACTACCGGGATTTGCTCGCCCACGTAGATGCAGTTTGCGTCGCCGTTCCAACTCGCCTGCATCACCCTGTGGGGATGTCTTGTCTCCAAGCGGGTGTTCACGTTTTAATTGAAAAGCCGATCGCGGCTAGCATTGCCGAAGCCGAATCTTTGGTCAACGCGGCTGCTGAGGCCCACCGGATTTTACAAGTGGGTCACATCGAGCGCTTCAATCCAGCTTTTCAGGAACTCGGCAAAGTGCTGAAAACTGAAGAGTTACTGGCATTGGAAGCTCACCGGATGAGTCCCTATTCCCAGCGGGCTAACGACGTATCGGTAGTTTTGGATTTAATGATCCACGACATCGACTTGCTTTTGGAATTGGCAGATTCCCAAGTGGTCAAGCTGACCGCCAGCGGCAGCAGGGCCTCAGATTCAGGTTATTTAGACTACGTGACAGCGACGTTGAACTTTGCTAACGGCATTGTCGCCACCCTGACTGCCAGTAAGGTGACGCACCGCAAACTCCGTTCAATCGTGGCTCACTGCAAGAATTCTCTGACAGAGGCAGATTTTCTCAACAACGAAATCTTGATTCACCGACAAACAACCGCCAATTACGTGACGGATTACGGTCAGGTGCTTTACCGTCAAGATGGGTTGATCGAGAAAGTTTACACCAGCAATATTGAACCGCTCCACGCAGAATTGGAGCATTTTATTAATTGCGTGCGGGGTGGAAATCAGCCTTCTGTGGGAGGAGAACAAGCTCTCAAAGCTCTGCGGCTTGCGAGTGTGATCGAGCAAATGGCTCTCGACGGTCAAGCTTGGTATCCGAAAGAGCTAGAGTCTACTTTGCAAGTTAGCTAAATCGAGACAAATCGTGTCGTTTCCGGGTGCTTTTACAGTTTGGGTTTGTTGTTCGTTGAAGAGGGTAACTGTTCCCATGCAACCGGATTCGATGTCAGTCGATTTGAGATTGGGCAATTCGGCGTGAGAAGTTCGGCGAGTGCGAGCGTCGAGTTGCGCTCAGTCGAACAATTTTAGATCTTAGATTGACTCCGCAGATGAATCTGGGGGCTTGAACTAAGGTTTCAACTTTTTTGCTTTCGACAACAGAAGTCGTGGGCAAGTATCCGTCTTTAGGTGAAATCACGATTTATGCAAAAAAAGAGCGACTATTTGACGACTGATGGTTTTGCTAACTAGCTGATTGCCTTGAGGACTCAGGTGAATGCTGTCTCGATACAAAGTTGGAAATTCGGCCGCACAATTGAAAATGGGAAGAAAATCTATGTAAGTAATTTTCTCTGTTTCTACGAGTTCGGCGAGACGCGCTCTAGCTTTGACTTCCCAGTCGCGAGGGCCCGGGCCGCCGAGTTCACCCCGCTTGGGCGTGACGGCTAGCAAAAACTCGACGTTGGCGGATACAGCTATTTTCTGGATTTGGCGAATAGCTTCTAAGTTGCAGCCGACTACATCGCCGCTTGTAGCTACGGGTGGTGGCAATTGGGCAGTCGGCGCTACAGGGAGCAGGTAGCGGCTCAATAACTCTAGCGTAGCCGATCGGGGTTTGCGATCCGGGTAAGATCGATCGCGCCCTACAACCAGAGCACAGGGAGCCGATGCAAATAAATCGTCCGTATTCAGCAGCAACACCAAAGCCTTTGCCCCAAAAACACCAAACCGCTTGGCATAAGCAAGTTGATTTCTCGGCCCCCAAGAATTGGCTGAGCAGTTGAGAACTTCAAAATTTGAATAGTTGACTTGTGAACCTAATTGTGGATCGCTCGCCAGATGCTGTAGTTGCAGCCTCAACAGCCGAGCCATAATTTCCGAGATCGTATCTGTCTGATGTGTCCACCAACCGCCGTTGGCGACAGAATCACCCAACAGCAAGACGCGCAGAGTTTCCGCAGCGGGACTTGGGGCGATCGCTCCAGTACGCATCGAATACTCGTTAATCTCAATCCGGTTTCCCAAGCGGCGCACCCTCTGGTTGGGCGCCAACAAATAGCCACACTCGGCATCAGCAATGTAAATCAAGGGATTGCCAAAACCCAGCAGCACGCGCAGCAGCACTTCGATTGCTGCCCACAATCCTGCGGTGAGGGCGAAAATGATCAGAACAACTTTCAACTATTAACCTCGAACGAAAACAAAAAACTGCTGCTAAATTCGGGCTTGTACCGAGAGTCCCTGCGCGATTGAGTCATCGGAATAGCCCGCGTGGATATAGAATTCTAGAATATACCGTCAAAATCCGCCGTCAGCCGTCAGTGAACTTGGTGGTTTCAGGAAAATCCGTGGACTTAAAACAAATATTCAAAACGCCGAATCCCATAATCGGTGTCGTACATTTACAGCCTTTGCCAACTTCTCCCCGCTGGGGCGGGAACCTCAAAGCGATTATCGGAAGAGCCGAGCAAGAGGCTACTGCGCTGGCTTCTGGCGGCGCAAACGGTATCATAGTCGAGAACTTTTTCGACGCTCCTTTTGCCAAAGACTGCGTAGATCCGGCTGTGGTAAGTGCCATGACTCTGGTAGTCGAGAGGCTAACCAATCTGGTGACGCTGCCGATCGGCGTTAACGTACTGCGAAACGACGCCCACAGCGCGATCGCCATCGCCTCCTGCACTGGAGCCCAATTCATCCGCGTCAACGTCCTCAACGGCATCATGGCTACAGACCAAGGCTTAATTGAAGGACAAGCACACCAGTTACTGCGCTACCGCCGGGAATTGGGCAGCGATGTCAAAATATTCGCAGACGTGTTAGTCAAGCACGGGCGTCCCCTGGGCAGCCCCAACTTGACCACAGCCGTCCAAGAGACGATCGGGCGCGCCTTAGCCGACGCCGTAATCCTTTCCGGCTGGACAACCGGCAGCCCTCCCAATCTCGAAGACTTAGAACTCGCGAGTGCAGCCGCCGGGGAAATTCCAGTTTTTATCGGCAGCGGCGCCTCGTGGGAAAACGTTTCCACCCTTATGCAAGCTGCCGATGGTGTAATTGTATCGAGCTCCCTGAAGCGCAACGGCCGCATCGAGCAGCCCATCGATCCGATCCGCGTCAGTCAGTTTGTAGAAGCCGCCCGTCGCAGCTTGTCACAGAAAGAGCGCGAACAGGAAAATAGAGATGCTAATGGCTCAAGAGGGCCAACACCGGAACCGGGCAAACTCACAAGTAAAACGTAAAATGGGAATTGTTGGCAGTTGACTGTTGGGAGTTGACTGTTGGCAGTTGGCAGTTGGCAGTTGGCAGTAGTCAGTAGTCATCAGTTATCAGTCATCAGTCATTAGTTAACAATTAACAGTCATTAGTCAACAGTCAACAGTCAACAGTCAACAATTCCCAATTCCCAATTCCCAAACTACCAAATCAAAAAATGATTCGCCGACGTTCAACCCCTTGGATTCATCGCTGGTCTAGGACTCTGATGGCAGCGATCGCAGCCATAGGCGTCGTAGAAACGGCCTATCTCACGATCGCTAAATTCACGACAGCCTCAGTCATTTGTCCCACCAGCGGCTGCGACAAAGTTCTCAACAGTCCCTACGCTACAGTCTTTGGCACAGTGCCTTTAAGTTTATTAGGTTGCCTGGCTTACCTGAGCATCGCAATTTTGGCATTAGCTCCCAAAGCCGTCAATCCAGACACCAACAAAGGACTGCACTCTCAACTAGAAAACAGAACTTGGCAAGCGCTATTTATCATCACCGCTGCGATGGTAATTTTCAGCAGCTATTTGATGTATTTGATGGCTTTTGAAATTCAGGAACTGTGCATTTACTGCATCACTTCCGCCGTATTTGCGCTGTCGCTGTTTGTGCTGACTCTAGTCGGGCGCGAGTGGGAAGATATCGGACAGTTGGTGTTTACAGGCATTTTGGTGGCGATGGTAAGTTCGATCGGCGCATTGGGACTTTATAACAGCGTCAGCTCACCTGCTCCTTTTGTTTCTTCTACCCCCGGAATTCTACCCCCTGCAGTCACCACAACCTCCGGGCCGGCACAAATTGCTTTAGCCCGCCACCTCCGACAAATCGGCGCTAAAGAATACGGCGCTTACTGGTGTCCCCACTGCCACGATCAAAAAATGCTGTTCGGGAAAGAAGCAGCCAAAATAATTGATTATTTTGAATGCGATCCCAGAGGACAAAATTCCCGCGCTGAAATTTGCCAAGCTGCTGCTGCAAATGTTAAAGGTTTCCCGACTTGGGAAATTCAAGGTCAGTTTTATTCGGGGACACAAACTTTGGATAAACTCGCTGAGTTATCCGGTTACACGGGCCCGCGCAACTTTCAAAAATGACAGCAAAGTTTGAAACTTGAGAGGCGAGTTTTTTTTGGACAGGAAAAATCCTGCTTTTTAACTTAGCTAATAGACCTCTTGCATAAATATTTGATTGATGGGTAAACCGCAGATTTCAAGCGGATAAACACCGATAGACGCAGATAATTTAATCTGGTCTGCGAATGAGTGCAAGAGGTCTAATCTTTGTCGGCTGCTGTAAAATCACTCAAAAATCTCGCATCTAGAATTCATAAAAACATCGTAATTGCTCAACCCCCTTGACAAGAAGACGAGATAGACATTAGATAAAGGAATGGAAAAACTCCCCGACTTAAAGC
>ENA-ORBV01005925-ORBV01005925.1-microbial-mat-metagenome-genome-assembly--contig:-NODE-5925-length-21941-cov-4.983809_pt1 | contig 21941 bp, 24 predicted proteins | sample MGYA00237777_ERZ505514 | MGnify/ENA primary metagenome ERZ505514 (study PRJEB26160, sample SAMN06269048) | microbial mat metagenome | isolation source: Oligotrophic lake microbial mat | place... | reverse complement strand
GCCCAATACCGTGTATTTGAGGAGCCAGCCACAAAAAGCCACAGTAAAAAAGAACATAAGTCCTAAATAAGGCACACCCTGAAACCCCATAAATCCATAGGAAATAAATAAAAGAGTAATAATGAGAAAAATTTTATCCTTCAGATCTCGGCGAAAAAAACCTAAAAAAATAATCAGCGAAATCGCCAATATTGCCCAGCTAAGTTGAGGGTTTAGATATTCCATACTGAGGTTAGCCACGGACTCTCCGAGCGGAGCAATGCTCGTGCCTCCCGAAAAAATAAGCGCCATGCCCCTCGCAATAACCATTGTGCCCAAAGTTACTATAAATGGAGTAATCCCCAAGTAAGCAATGAGTCCGCCGTTAATGCCGCCCGCAAGCGTGCCGAATGCAACGCTTAATAGCGCGGACATCCATGCGCCGGTAAGTCCCATTTGAGCGAGTCCCCAGTTTATCTGGCTGAGCCCAACCAACACGCCAGTCATTCCAACAACGCTTCCAATAGAGAGATCAATTCCCCCGGTTAATATGACAAGGGTCATGCCACAGGCCAATATTCCGTTTATCGAAGTTTGCCTAATAAGATTTGTAATATTTCGAGCACTTAAAAAATCGCCATTGGTTTTTATCGTCAAGAAAAAAACCATCAAAAAAAGTGCGAGCCAAATTCCATTTTTCTTTATAAATGCCATTTTATCATCCCACCGCAAGCTTCATAATTTTTTCCTGAGAGAACTCTGACCTCTCTACAATTCCCATCTGGCGCCCCGTACTCATCACGATAATGCGATCACAAATTCCTATCAGCTCCAATAAGTCTGAACTCGAAACCATAAGAGCCTTTCCCTGGGCTGCTAGTTCAAATAGAATTTCATATATTTCGAATTTGGCGCCCACATCTATCCCACGTGTGGGTTCATCTAATATTAAAACTGTAGGCTCTGCTTGTAGGACTCGAGCAATAACTACTTTTTGTTGGTTTCCGCCACTCAGATTCTGAATTTCTTGATTTAAGCTCGGTGTTTTAACTTTAAATTTTTGAATCGACTGTTCCCCGACGGCCCTTTCATCTTTAGCGTTAATCACAGTCGCCAGTGATTCCTTGCTCCAGCGGGCCATGGCCAAATTATCGCTCAGATCTTGTTTTTCAAAAATACTTTCTCGCTTTCGGTCTTCCGGAACAAAGGCCATTTTTTCAATCAGACTTTGTCGGGGGCTAATAACTTTGCGAGGCTTACCTTCAAAAGTCACTTTTCCGGTTGCGCTGAATTCAGCATCTCCGAAAAGCGTGCGAAAGAACTCGCTTCGGCCGGCACCCAAAAGCCCAGCAAAGCCCAAAATTTCTCCTTCTCTCAAAGAAAAATTAAGCGGGCCCACCTCTTTTTTCTCACTCGCGCTTTTGCCAAAAAATCCCTCGACACGCAGGCACTCATGTTTTAGCTGCTGCTCGGGCTTCGCCGGAAATAAGCGATCAAATTTTCGGCCAACCATATGAGAAATTAAGGCAGCCTCACTAATCTCACTAGTTTTACCCGTAAAAACACTTTCGCCGTCACGAAGAACGGTCAGGCGATCGGTGATTTCAAAAATCTCTTCCATTTTATGACTAATGTAGACTAAGCCATGCCCTGATTTTTTGAGATCCAATATAATCTCAAAAAGTGTTTTTACTTCCTTGGGAGTGAGGGCCGAGGTAGGCTCATCGAGTATAAGTACCCGGCTATGTTGAGAGAGGGCCTTCGCAATTTCTATTAGCTGTTGTGTGCCAACACTTAAGTTACCCATTTTATCTGTGGGCCTACATTTAGCTTTCACTTTGCTTAGCCAGAACTCCGCATGCGCATTTATTTCGTGCCAATTAATCAAATGGTTTTTAAGGAGCCAACGTCCCACAAAAAGATTCTCGGCCACTGTTAAATCCCAAAATGGAGAAAGTTCTTGGTGGATAATCGCAATTCGCTGCTTTTGAGAATCGGCCGCGTTTAAAAATTTTTGCTCTTGGTTTTCAACATATATCTTTCCATCAAAGGTCCCGTAGGGGTAAACGGCGCTTAATATCTTCATCAGTGTAGACTTACCAGCACCATTCTCACCCACAAGGCCCAAAACCTCACCCGCCAGTAGATTGAGACTGACCCCTTTAAGCGCTTGCACTCCCGGAAAGCCTTTACTGATGTTTTCTAAACGGATAAGTTCTGGCATTTACTTTTTGAGAGTACCGTAAACTAATTCTTTGGAGTGAAACCCTGTTCGAATAATTTTCTCTTCGATATTTTCTTTAACGATTGCATAAACGGGAGTCGCGATAGTTGGCACTTTATAGCCACCGTTATCAATGACTTGTTGAGGAGTTACCTTTTTGCCCCGAGCTAGGTCAAAAGCTACCCGCGCTGAAGTTCTCGCTAAAGGCTCGATATCCTTTAAAACCTCAAACTGCTGCTTGCCAGCCACGATATCTTTTATCGAGGCCAGATCGGCGTCAGCTCCAGCAACAAAAACTTTACCGGCCAGACCCTGGGGAATTAGCGCTTGAATTGCCCCGTGGGCCATTCCTGAATTATTCGCTAAAATAGCATCGATCTTATTTTTCTGTTGAGTCAAAGCATTTTCGACAGTAGCCATGGCCAATGACGAACTCCAACCTTCATGGTTTTTTCGATATACTACTTTTATTTCTGGGTGCTTTGATAAAACAGATTCGACACCTTTAGTAATTTCGTTAGCTACAGAGTGGCCGGCCTCTCCCATAAGAATCACATAGTTTCCCTTTCCCCCCGTTGCTTTAACTGCGGCCTGGGCCTGTAATTCGCCCACTTTAAATGAATCTTGAGTAATATAAAAATCAAGGGGCGCACCAACGATCAGTCGATCGTAACTGACGACAGGAACCTTATCTTGGTGTGCGAGCTTTACTAGGCTTGCAGAAGCTCCGGCATTGACTGGTTGGATGACTAAAGCTTTGACTCCTTGAGATAAAAGATTTTCAATTTTCGAAACCTGTAATTGGGGATTGTTATCCGCAGACACGATAACTGGTTCAAAGCCTAGCTTGTTGGCCTCATCAATAAAAAACTTTTGATCTTTTTGATAACGCTCTTCTTTAACGGTCGCCAAGACAAAACCAATTTTTATTTTTTCGGCCCCATCCACAGAATTCCCTACAGAAAAACCGAAGCAAAACACCAATAAAACCAATATTCTAATCATAGAACCCCCAGGAAAAAGTCAAATTAAGAAAAGCCCAATAATTATAAGTATTCACGACAGTGGGTCAACGAATAACCTGGGCCTTTGACATATAACATTTAACGTCATTTCTGCCGACATTAAGACATGAATATTACTCGGGTATACCTAAATAAATTAAGCGCCTTTACGGCCCTATTTTTATTGCTTGGAGCCTGTGTCGTTCACAAATCAGAACACCGAAAATTTTTTGAAGAAAACGGATCCCGATTTCTTAACAGTCAGAGTTTGACTTTTAAAGTATTGGATCTTGAGTGGTGCGAGGGCGTCACCCCACAAGTTTTAGGCGCGCGACTGCATGTGGATCCAAAAAACTTTTCAGGTTACTCGAGTCTTGAGTTACTTGAAACCAAAGAGCAGTTTTGCATGGTATACGTAGGAGAACCCGGAATTTCTGGCACTAGGTCTTGGATATGCCCAACAACTCGCGATCTCTCTTGCTGGGAACACATAAATTAATTAATCTAAACGAACCTTAACCAAATTAGGGATTTAACATGTATAAAAATATAGTCTTAGTAGTTTCCAGCCTGGCCATCCTAATTTTTCACCCCGCAAACATTTTTGCAGAGGATACCATCACAACAGTTAAAAAGAAAAAAGTAGTGATCGCACTTGACGGCAATACACCCTTTAAAAAGGGTGATGTATTTACTGCCTCAAAAGACGGCAAAGAAGCAAGACTGGTAATTTCTACAGTTAAAAAAAATAAGGCGGTGGGCATCATCAAAGCGGGCACTGCTTCTGTCGGCATGACCCTTAAAAAATCCACAGATAAAAGTGTCGGTGCGAAGGCAGATAAAGTTTCACGAAAAAGTAAGGACAAAAGCGAGCCTAAAAAAAGCGGCGGTATGAGTTATGGAGTTTTGGCGGGCATTGGCTTAGACAGCATTTCTGTAAAGCTCATTGGCGCCACAGCCAAAGCTTCGGGTATGGGTTTTGTTGGAAAGGGTGTGCTGGTCTTGCCCATGGGATCTAGCTTATTTATTCGCGCAGGACTCGGAATAGAAACATTTAAGGCCGAAGCCACAATTTCCACTCCGGCTTGTAATGGTTCGTCCAAATGTGTTGTTGAAATAAACTTTTTAACAGCTGACGGATTTTTGGGATGGAATATCGTCAATGGCGACTTCAAAATGTACATCGGTGGTGGCGCCGGACTGCTTTTTCCATCGAGTAACAACACCAATGCTCTCAGTCAATCTTCAATAAAACAAACGGCCTCATTTGATTTGGGTGGAGGAATTTCGTTTGGTTTGGGCAAAACGATGCGTGTGCCAGTTGAGGTTATCTATAGTGCACTGCCGCCCTCGCAAGAAGTCACTACGAGTATGATCAGGGTTCTAACGGGTTTCACTTTTTAAGCCTGAGAAATTCTCGTCACGCCTAAGATTCCACCAATTTTTTGCAGATCATTCATGACAGAATAAAGCTGTGAAGTATCTTTGACACTCACATCAAAAAAACAAATGGCTTTTTTATCTCTCGTCGTGCGCACCTGTGCACTGAGAATGTTAATTCCCTTGGCCGAAAAGGCTTCTGACATTTTCTGCAGCAAACCCTGGCGGTCATCACTCACTACTCTAATGCGAGCTTGCCGTTCCATGCCAGCGCCATGAGCCTGACTCCATTGCACATCCACTCTGCGATCTTGATCCATACTGAAGCTCTTAGGGCAACTCGCAGTATGAACAGTTATCCCTCGTCCTCGACTAATAAATCCAACAATAGGATCTCCAGGGATTGGCGTACAACACCTCGCGTATCGCACTAATACATCCGACATGCCGTCAACTTCAATAATTGAGCGAGATTTTTTATTTTGGCGAGCAGCAGATTTAAAAATTTTCTCTAAAAAGCTTGGCTCCTCTTTAGAAGAAGTTTTACTGTGCTCCGGCGCCAACTTATCAACAACATGCTCAGCCATTAATTTTCCGTAACCAACTTTTACATAGAGGTCGTCAACATCGGGACAACCCACATCACTTAAATACTGCTTTAGTACTTCGCCGCTTCCTAAAAAGGTGGAAGGCTTTAATTCATATTTTCTAAAGGCTTTCTCAAGTAGCTGTTGACCCAGAGTCAAGGCGCGCTTTCGCTGTTCAATTTTAATATAGGATCTAATCCGCGCTTGAGCTTTGGTCGTAACACAAAAACTCAACCAATCTTTTGAAGGCTGCTGAGTTTTACTAGTAATCACTTCGACAGAATCGCCATTTTTTAACTTGTGTTTCAATGGCACCAATCGCCCATTCACGCGGGCCGCTACACAGCGCTGACCAACATCTGTATGTATGGCATAAGCAAAGTCGAGCGGCGTTGCCCCATCAGGAAATTCCATCACATCACCTTTTGGAGTAAATACATATATTTCTGATTCAAACAAATCGGTCTTAATGCCTTCTAAAAATTCATCAGGATCGTGGGTCTGCTGATGGCGTTGGACGAGGTCTTGAAGCCACGAAAATCGATTGGATGATTCAATATCTACTTGGTCTTTTTCTTTATATTTCCAATGGGCTGCGATCCCGCGCTCGGCCACAAGATGCATTTCGTGGGTGCGAATCTGCACCTCAATGTGTTCGCCGCCGGGACCCACCACTGTCGTATGAAGGCTTTGATAATTATTAATTTTTGGCATAGCAATGAAATCTTTAAACCGACCGGGAATTGGCTTCCACAGCGAATGGGCGAGCCCAAGAACTTCATAACAACGAGGAACAGATTCGACAAGTACACGAAAAGCCAAAACATCAAAAACCTGCTCGTAATCCAAATTTCCTAACACCATTTTTTTATAAATTGAGTAAAGATGTTTGGGGCGCCCCTGAACTGTCGCCTCAAAATTATATTTTCCAAGTTCATCGGCCAGCATTTTTTTTACATCATCAATATATTGTTCTCGCTCTTTTCGCTTTTTTGCCACCTTTTGCGCCAGCAAATAGTACTGCTCTGAATTCACGTAACGAAATCCTAAATCTTCGAGCTCAATTTTTACAGAACTTATACCTAAGCGGCTGGCTAAAGGCGCGTAAATATCAAGAGTCTCTTGCGCGATCCGCATCTGTTTATCTGGCGGCATATGATTGAGCGTTCTCATGTTGTGGAGTCGATCGGCTAGCTTGACCAGGACAACCCTCACGTCTTTCCCCATGGCGACAATCATCTTACGAATATTCTCGCCCTGTTTTTCGTGTGTGTGTCGAAAACTCATGCGAGATATTTTTGTTACACCATCGACGAGCTGAGCAATTACGGGACCAAATTTTTCTTCGATCTCTTTTAGCCCCACGTTAGTGTCTTCAACCACATCGTGAAGAAGCCCAGTGGCAATTGTCGCCAGATCGAGTTTTAATTCAGCTAAAATACCGGCGACCCCTACTGGATGAAAAATATAGGGCTGACCGGATCTGCGAATCTGGCCGGAGTGAGCGGCCTCTGACAAGGCATAAGCTCTACGAAGCACGTCAAGCTCCGCTTTTTTGTGGTAAGAAATAATTGTTTCACAAAGTTGGTCAATTGTCTGGGGCTCTCCTCCTGATAAGCCTTCGAAATTGCTGGAATCAATGATGACCTTAGACATAGAAGGCCATTATAGCTTAAAACTAAATAGGTGGCCACCTGCCGATTAGGGATTTTTTAGGACTTACGGGCGAGATCTCTTTCGATTTCTTTTAGGGCTTCATCCGTATCGGGAATATCGAAAGATACGTTGCCGGCAGCAACTTCACGAAGTGCGGTCACAACATATTTATTATCTTTAGTCGATACCGTGGACTCAGAACCCTTCAGGAGTTGTTTAGCTCGTTTGGCAACCAAAAGTACCAAAGAAAATCGATTTTCAACTTTCTCTAAACAATCCTCAACGGTAATTCTTGCCATGCTAAACCCCCAAATGACTGAAACAAGCCTCTGTTTTTAAACGCGTTTTATTAATTCTTCAACTGTTTCTTTGAATCTTAGAAAAGAAGGCTCAAAAACATCATTTAATATCTTGAAGTCGAAAGAGTCGACTAGTGCCATCTCTCGTTGAGCGTTCTCAAGTCGGATTTCTAAATCCCCTGGCTTTTGGCCACCACTTCGCGCCACAATCCTTCGACGCAGCTCGTCTATTGAGGGAGGAACTATAAATATGGTCTTTGCCCATGGGAACTTTTCTTTAATGGTTTGGGCGCCCTGTACATCCACATCCATAATAGGGACTTTTTTGTCGGCCCAAGCACTTTCAATCTGATCTATTGGTATTCCATAATGGTTGCCGTGAACAATAGCAGACTCGACAAAGAACCCGCCGCTTTTGAGATCTAAAAACTTTTGAAGAGTTACAAAGTTATAGGTTTTACCCTCTTGTTCACCAACTCTGGGGGCACGAGTGGTGTAAGTAATAATGTCCACAAGACGATCCTTTTCCTCCAGAATTCGATCTAAGAAGCTCGATTTTCCGGCGCCACTGGGAGCGACAATGATTATGAGTGGTCTATCCATCATTCGATATTTTGCACCTGTTCTCGCAACTTCTCAATTGTGGCTTTAGCTTCAACCACCAACTGGGTCAAGTTTGACTTTTGAGATTTTGAGCCAACCGTGTTTACTTCCCGAAGTAGTTCTTGGCTAAAAAATTCGAGTCTTTTGCCATGAGGTCCATTTTCGTCAATTAATTTTAAACAGGCCATTATATGTTCACCCAGCCTCGACATTTCTTCTGAAAAATCGGCGCGATCTAAAAAAATTACGGTTTCCTGAGCCAATCGCTGTTCATCGACGACCCCAGGCATCTCGAGCTTCTTCCAACGCTGCTGAAGGGTAGCGCGCACTTCGTCTTGATTTAAGGGAGCACACTCTTTCATTTTACGGGTGAGCTCTCGCAAACTTACAAGATAGCCCTTCATAAGATTGAAAAGCGAAACACCTTCTCTTTTTCTTTCTTCGTTACATCGTTCTAAGGCAGATTCAAGTAGGCTCATGAGTGCCTCTTTTTCATCAGATGTAACTTGTTCTTTTTGCTCGAGTCGCAATACTTCGGGCCATCGTAAAACATGTGCTAAAGTGGTTCTATCGGTAATTTTTAAGTGCTTTTTGAGTTGAGTCATCGAATCAAAAAGTTTTTTTGCGAGTTCCTTTTGTACTACAACATCAAGACTTTTCGTCTTTGAGGTTGCACGGCGGGTCACAACCAAATCTACACTAGAGCGCGAAATTTTACCCTGAATTGTTTTTTTTATTTCATTTTCAAACGACAAGTACTCTTTGGGTAAATGAGGACGAATTTCTAGAAAGCGCCCGTTTACCGAGCGCACAACGACATCGAGTTGAAATTCCTCAGCTTCGACACTGTCCTGGCCAAAACCCGTCATACTTTTCATGCGATAAGTATCTGGGCCATGTGACTAGGTGTCAAGACTCTTAAAAAGTCCAACCTATTGTCCATTCTAAAGCGGCCCCTCCACGATGAATATTTGCTTCGGTATATGTGCCGGAGCTATCTCGAATTTCAACCGTCGTATCGCTAAGCGAGACTGTTAGCCCACCACCAAGTAACATATTGAAACTATCCCAAAACCAACCGTATCCAACTATACCACGCAGAAAAATCCCACTAGCTTTGGCTGAAATTTTTCCTTGAATATCGTTAGAACTAGCCGTCGCAGAGGTATAATTCACAGAGGGTCCGACATAGAGGCCATCAGTAAAGACACCGTTGTTGTACCAGTTTCCACGAACCCCAAACGAATAAGCATTGATGTCAATATCTGACAGCAGGCCACCGCTGCTAGTTGAAGTAAATCTCCAGTAAAGTGCCTCGGGTCCCACGGTCCAATTCTCGTTGACTGTAAAGTCAAGATTCAAATTTAATGCACCAATAAGAACCGCTAGTGGGCTAAAACGAAAATTTTTCGTGTTACTGCTGGCGGCCGAAACCGGCAACGTTAAAAATACTAAACTTAAAACCGTAACTAATGATTTCATAAAACTCTCCCTTAAATTGATGTTTCCTTTATCTGCCATTTTATTTCTGGATCCCGCTTAAACCAAGTGCGCTGACGTTTTGATAGTTGCATTGAGCTCAAAGTGATTGCATCAACTAGATTTTCATAAGGTAGCGCGCCAGATAAGTGTTGTTGCACTTCTTTGTAACCCACGCTGTTTAAGGGTCGCCAATCCTTGAGACCTTTTTGCAAGAATGCTTTGGTTTCTTCGATTAAGCCCTCATTTAACATGGTTTGCGCTCTCGACTTTAACCGTTCTCTAAGCACTGCCTTTTCTAAATCCAATCCCATTTTAGAGATTTGAAAACCCATTTCAATCAGCGGATTTTTGCTCTGTGCCTTGGCGTTACTTTGAAATTCACTCACGCTGCTATGGCCAGCTCTCAGTATTTCAAGTGATCTTTGCAAGCGATACAAATCATTGGAACCAATTTTTTTGGCATAAATAGCATCTTTCGCACTGAGTTCGGCAAACAAAGCTTGTGGGCCTCTATCTTTAAAATCTTTTAAGACACTTTCGCGAATCTCACCTTCACCCGGTCCGACAGGGTACATTTCGCTTGTCAGTGCGTGTACATAAAAACCACTTCCCCCAACAAATAGAAACTTCGTGTTACCTTCTTTGATTTTTTCTGTCAAAAAATCCAGTACGGATTTTCGATACTGACCGGCTGTAAACTGTTCGCCAACCTCGACAAAACTGTAAAGATGATGGGGAACCCTGATTTGCTGTTCGGTTGTCGGCTTAGCGGTACCTACATTTAGATCTTTATACACTTGCTGGCTATCGCAATTAACAATTTCATAACCATTTTCACGAGCCAATTTTAGTGCGAACTCTGATTTACCAGTCCCCGTGGGTCCTAACAAAAAAAGAATTTCACCCAGTTGATTCATCATTTGATCCTACCAAAGTCATGCTCAATTTTTGAAAATGGGATTTCAAGTGAAACCGGTCTACCATGCGGACAAAAACTAGAAAAAGGAAATTCATCCATCTCAGTAAGTAAGGCGCGCATTTCAGTCGTGCTTAATGCTTGCCCTGCGCGCACGACCGAGTGACAGGCAAGACTTGCACAAATATCGGAGATAATTTTTTCAAACGCAAACGTACCCCCCTTTTGTTCCATTTCGTCAGCCATTTTTTTTAAAGTTATTTCTAACGCCGACTCATTGATGACAACTGGAGCAGAGCGAATAAAAACAGAATCGATACCGCCCGCATCGACATCAATACCAAAACGAACTAAAATATCTTTTTGCGAAAGAATCCTTTCAACACCGTCAGCGCCCAAATTGACAGTAATTGGAAACAAAAAATCTTGTATTTCTAATTTTCCATTGAGGTATCCTCGCATTAGTTTCTCAAAAGCCACTCGCTCGTGAGCCGCATGCTGGTCAATTAGTAAAAAGTGATTGTCTGATTCAGCGATGATATATGTTAAGCGTGATTGTCCAATGACATTGAGGTTGGCCCAATAGTTCTCTTTGACAATTGCCACTGGCTGAGTCCGTAGCAGCTCCATTTTTTGTGGAGCTTGATAAGATCCAAATTCCATAAGATCAAATGACAGTGGCGTTGATTGGGGTGTAGCATGGGGCATCGATGTGTGTTGCTCCCTCTCAAACGATTTAATGGGATTCTTTAATGATTCAATCCAAGGTGATTTTTCTAAACCTTCACGCAATGTCCGATTGGCTGCTTTAAAGGCCGAGGAAGAATCACGAAACTTAACTTGTGATTTCATCGGATGTACGTTGACATCTACTGCCTGGGGATCACAATTTAAAAAGAGACTCACGACCGGATACTCTCCATGCATGAGTAGGCCCCGATAGGCATCCATGACGGCGGCCTGCAAGCCGCGGTCTACTACCCAGCGATTTTGCACAAAAAGCCAAATCTGACGATTACTTCCCGCCACAGTTTTTGGACTACAAAAGATCACTTGAATTTTAAAGTCCTGATACTCGCCTGTACTTTCGAAAACCAGCGATTGTTCGAGCACCTGTTTAGCACGCTCCACAGAATTGATTGCCTTCGCAAAATAATCAACCAGCTTTTGTGAAACTTTAACGCGAAACTCAACTTGGGGATTAACAAGCGCCATGGCTTTTACAGTCTGTCGAATCTGATTAACTTCGTGATTCGCCGTTTTTAAGAATTTCAAGCGTGCCGGAACATTCTCGAAAAGATTTTGCACTTTGATTGTAGTTCCCTGATCGCTTGACTGCGATTTCACATCACAGATCTTGCCAAAATTTGAAGTAATCAAATGCCCCAAGGAATCATTTATTTGCCGAGAAACTATGTCGAGTCGACTGACACTACCGATACTCGCCAAGGCCTCACCCCGAAAGCCATAAGAATTGAGCTGCCAAAGGTCAGAAGTGTTGCGAATTTTGCTGGTACAGTGCCGAGCGAGGGAAAGCGCCATGTCCTCTTTAGCAATTCCTCGGCCATTGTCAGAAACTGTAATGTTGCGTCCACCATTATCAATTTGAACTTCAACGCGATCAGCCCCAGCGTCAAGAGCGTTTTCAACAAGCTCTTTAACCAAACTGGATGGGCGCTCCACGACTTCACCGGCCGCAATTTGATTAACAACTTCATCAGATAATTTACTAATGATCCCCATGGGGTGGCAACATCGCGTAAAAAACTTTGGTCGTCAATAGGAAAGCTGGATTCCGACAGTACCCCCAAAATAGGAGTCCTTATCGTAATAATATTTACCCTCAACCTTAAATACGACTTTTTCTATGCGAAAGCCAAGCCCCACCATTGCCTCGGCACCTAACTTTAAAAGATCTAATTTTAAAAGCTGATTTGCGAGCACAATTTTAAATGAAGAATAGTTAATAAATGGTCCCAAACCCACATAAGCAATTAAATCATCTCCACCCATAAAAGGCAGAATCAAAAGCGTGTCCGCAATGAGAAGATAGCCCGAAGGAGTAGTTGCCGACCCATCGGCATAATAGGAAGGTGGAGAAAGCGCGAAGCTGATGCCAATATCCATCAGGGTTGGCAATATAAAATCTGAGCCAGTCAGCTTTAACCCAAACATTGTTACAATTGCCGAACGATCTTGCTGCCCAAAAACATCTTCGGTATAATTAACCATTGAGACACCCAACCCCATAACCGTAGCCTCCTCCAAGGGCTTTTTATTTTTTTTGAATTCTACTCCTGGGCTCTCGGGATCACTTTTCGGATTTTCAGCAAACATTCCGACATTAGGGTTATTTGGCTCGAGTTTTTTGGATCCGAGTGCCATCTCGATGTCGACATCAGAGATGTAACCTACAATTCCCTTTTTCACTTTAATTCGGTAAAACGGGCCATAGGTTTTTTTCGAAACGGTTACTTTTTTATTGATAGGAAGATAGGTAATAACGGCGGCATCAAAACTCGCCTTTTCATAAATCATGGCGCCTTCAACCCTGATAATTGCTGACTGATTACTTGATTCCTTTTTTTTTGCGGGAGTCAGAGCCTTTTTGTTGCTCGTTTTTTTTAGGACTTTCATAGCCTTCGTCGGTTTTGCTGCTTTCGTGGCCTTTTTTTTATTCTGAGCCAACGCTGAGTGAAAAAATAATAAGACTAAGCAGGTGGTTAGGGCCTTACGCAAAACGAATCACCCAAACTTTCAATAGCGCCTCGAACATAATCTTTAGCGACATCTTACTTTTTCCCTCTTGTCTCTTGTCAAAAACAATGGGCACCTCAACTCCTACAAAACCTGCTTTTAAAGCCCTAAACTTCATTTCGATTTGAAAGCTATAGCCCTCGGAGCTCACATTCACTAAGCCAATTTGCTCTAAGACACTTCGTTTCCACGCATTGAACCCGCCCGTCCAATCACGTAACGGATATCCTAAAATGGTTTTGGCGTACAGACTCCCCATTCGACTTAAGACCCTTCGCCATAATTCCCACTCGGGTATCCCTCCCCCGGGAACATAGCGAGAACCAACGACAAAATCGACATCACTTTTTTTTATCTCGTCATATATTTTCATGAGATCTGCTGGACGGTGAGAAAAGTCGCAGTCCATTTGAAGTATAATGTCAAACCCACGCTCAAGTGCCCATTGAAACGAAGCCAAATAAGCGCGCCCTAAACCCTCTTTTTTCTGTCGGACCAATAGATGTAAGCGTCGTTCCCCGACAGACTTCTGAAGCGCCCTCACGACTTCAGCAGTACCATCTGGAGAATTATCATCGGCCACAAGAATTTCTAGGTCGGAACTCGTAGAAAAAATTTCTTCTATGAGCTTTTTGACATTCTCTCGTTCATTATAAGTGGGCAAGACTACTAGAGATTTCATTATTTAATGAGAATACTCTGATACCACTCTTAACTCAACCTCTGGCCTCATTATTTTTTTTGATCACCACAGGTAGGTTTCGCCGCGGACTAGGTGTTAAGCTTGACTTAGGATTATCGTCATAGCGTTTAAGGTGGGCCTGTACTTTAGTAACGACTTGCTCTGGACTTTTGAGATATAAAACTGGATCAAATCCACAGTGTGGACAAATCACACCAAATCGCCAACGCACAAGAAGTAATATTTCAGTCAGCGAGATTACGACGGCAAAAATAAAAAATACGCGAGCATCGAACTCCCGCCATAAAGCCATCATTCCAAGATAGGAAAGAACGGCTGCCTGAATTACATTCACCAATGAAATTGACTTTTTAAGATTAACTCTACGCTTCTCTCGACAAAACGCACAGTAACAAACAGTCTCGCAACTAGAATAAAGTCTAGCCTTCGATAATACACCCATCTCTTAATCATCACACAAAGTAGCAAAAAAAAAAGACGAGTTTTTGCATAATTCACCAAAAGTAGGCTAAAATTAAAATATGAAACATATACTATTTATCATTTTTACGTTTTTACTTCTAACCACGACCTCATTTGCCGCTACAGAGGATCTCATAAACGACAATGACGAATACGACGACTTTGACAGCATTGTCAAAAACCTGAGTAACTCCACCTCACAAATCGACAGCCCTTTGGGACTTGACCCATTTGATTCCGTTAAACTTCATTTTTCGGTGGGTGTCGTGAATAATTACCTAAAAATCTCATCTCACCAAAGTCTGGCTTCAGGCTTCCAGCAGGGAATGCAGGCTTCGCTGGGAATAGATTTGTTTTCACCCCACTGGATGGCTGAGGGCACGGTAAGATCTTTTAGTGAAACCGACATTGAAAAAACTTCTGTGTCGATGCACGAATTTGATTTAAAAATCGCCTATCGAATTTACCCTCAGCGAACACTCAATCCTTATTTGGGCTTCGGAGTAGCGGCCAGCTATCTCGTTGTGAAAGACAGCAATTTGTCAACCGTACCTTCGACCCCCACGAGGTCGACAAAGTATTCGACTCCTAATTCCATAGTTTTTGCGGGAACGAGCTATCGCTTTACAGAGGGCATCGGCATGGGAATTGAGTTCTCTTACCGTTCACCGATGATTGAAGAAACCATTCAGAAGGCCTCTCTGGATATGACTTTACGCCTCAACACCACGTTTTAATGAACACAAGTGCTGAATTAAAAATTTTGTGTCTCTATTTTCTAAAATTTATTCGCGCCCCTATTGAAACAATAAAAACTCTACCGCAGTCGCGCTTTCGTTGTTTGCTTTTATTCCAAGTCCTATTATCAGCCGCTTTTGGTTCACTCACCGGCGTTATAAGTTCACGATCTTGGCACGTCTGGATTTGGCTTTTCACCTTTCCGATAATTATCGTGATCGTTAGTTCACTCTTGAGTTTCACTCTGCTTCTAACACTAAAGATTTTTTTGAGACGTGAAGAGCCTTTTGCAAACCTTTATCGTTTGGTTTTTGTTTCACTCTTCCCCTTTACTGTTTTTTTCCCCTTGCTGTCTTATTTGCCGCCCCTGTTTTTAGTTTGCTGTGCGCTAACTACTTTGCTTCTCATCGTAGGGTTGGTGGAGAATTTTAATATACCACAAAGTTTGGCCATAAAAATTGTGGGAGCTATGGGAGTTGTGTTTATATTGGTTTGGATCCTGAATCAGATTCAGAGCCAAGAGGGACTTAGCTCTCTATAATAGGGGGCTTTTTATTTAGGCCGTCGACTTTTTAATATTTCTGAGATGAAGATCCAACAACCATCGCTTGAGATGCAGACTATCTTTTGAAGGCTGAATTTCTAGACGAAACTTCTTTCCCAATTCTTGGTTTTCAACGATTGAACATGTAAATTCCAGATTTTGATCGTCTGAAGGTTCATTTTCTGATTCATTCTTGGGACGACTTAGAATTAAAGTACAATAACCTGCCATCCAATCGGGAACGGAGTCTTTCAACTGTACTCCCTTCAAAGAAATATCGCGTGTCACCGAATAGAATTTGCGCCCCCGACAGATAATTTCCACCGTTAGCTCACCTAATGTGCGATTAATTTTGCGCGCGTCTTTTTCTTCGCTAATATGTTCTGCAATCTCGCTGCTCTCCGCCGCCGCCGGCAGCGATGGTGGGTCACGCATTGGTTTAATTTCTGTTGTAGTGGCGACAAGTTCAGCGACTTGCGTGAGGATTTTCCATTGGGGCCAACTCTCCTTCCAAACATACCAGGAGAGGCGCTCTTCAAGACCTAGGACCCTAACTATAGCTCTTGCCTCTCCGTAAGTGAGGGCCGTATGGAAGGTGCTTCGTTTCTTATCATAAAGACACCATAGAGAGGCCATTAACTTTCCCCTAAAAGCAGACTTTGCTCATGTAACCCTTGGTCACATCGGGCGTACCAACTATAACCCAAGCTCCTTGGTTGCCAAACACCATGACCCTTTGTCCCTTTAAAGCTTTTTTTATGATGTCCGATTTTCCACTGGGAAAACCTCGAATATTGCAATCTTGTCCAATATATCTAAGGTTGGGCACCTTTGAAACCTTCGTACCACCGGCAACTGAGGGGGTCGAGACCTGTGGTAGCTTTTCCATTTTCTGCAATACACTTGCTTCACTACGTTTTATGTTTTGGGTATTTCGTTTAGTTTTATCGAGATCTTGTTTGGCCAGCTTAATACGTTTTAGTTCCTCACGATACATATCCTTGGCTCGCTCGAGATTATTTTTGGCTTCATCTTTTGTTTTTTTCGCTTCTTCCAACTGACCGCGAACGACTTCAAACTCACTTTGCGATGCCGCTATCTTTTGTCTCTCTAAGGCTTCAAGTTTTAGTGCGACATTTTTCTCTTTTTCAAACTGTCTTATGCTGGCCCTCTTGGCGGCGACTTCTTTAGAAAGCCTGGCCACTTCTATCTTCGCCTTTTTTTCGACTTGAGCCGCCTGTATTTTCGCACTTACGGCCGCCTTTTTTTCAGTTTCTGCGCGTTTTTTCTCGGCCACATTTAAGCGAGAGAGCTCCTGTTTTTCTTCGATAGCCGCATCAGAATTCGCGATGGCTTCGTCGGATTCAATGTCAGCCTCTTCAAAGTCGCTGTCGCCACTATTGGCATTTGCTAAGATTGGGGGTGTGACCCAAAAAATTAATAATAGAAGAAATCTCAAAGTTGTCGGCATATATTTGCTCCTTGGAGTTTCATATTATTTATCGGCAAACCCTTGAACTTATTTAGCTTTTAAGAATTCAAATTTAAAAAAACAAAAAATGTCCCTCGACTATAGCCGGGCGTCGTAATAATGAATGGATTTTTCTTTGTATTATTAAATAGTTAGAGAGCCCATAAAGGAACCAAGCAAAAAAGGTCGCTCAGGACCTTGGGCCTGCATTAAATAGAAACTAGGAACGAATTTAAGGCCAAACCCGTTGGCACTCACCTTGCTCTAATAGAATGTTTCACGATTTCTAGCGGCCTGGTTCTCCCTCCCCCCATGATCCAGGTCGCTCCTTTTTTCTCTGGTCTTGCGATCAATCTTTTAAAAAATTAAACTACTAACATGGCGCTCTTAATTAATTTTCTTTTTTCTTCTTTCCTATCTTTCGGTCGAGAGCAGGCCCTCAAAGTCGTGATTGACCCAGGACATGGCGGCCGAGATGGAGGAGCTGCCTTTGGAACGCTCCGTGAGGCCGAAATCGTGCTTAATGTCTCTAAAGAGTTGGCAAGACTCCTTAAAGACTCTTCCAATTTTGAGGTTCAACTCACCCGGGATTCCGACAATTATAAATCGTTAGTAACCAGAGCCAATGAGGCCAATAAATTTGATGCCGATCTTTTTATAAGTATACACGCCAATGCCTCAAGAGATGGAAAGGCGAAAGGCGCTGAGTTTTATTTTCAAAATCAATTGGCCGCTGAAGATGAAGCACTCTTTTTAGCCGCGCAAGAAAATCAAAAAGAAACAACCGACGGCCTCGAACCTTTTCAAGTTTTTGCTTGGCCAAGCGACCAAAAAAAACCAAAAAAAGATATCGTAAATATAATCGAAGATTTGGGGCGGCAGGATCGTTTACTATCTTCACGTGCGCTTGCTGAATCCTTAGTCACCAGTTGGGATCACAACGGCAGACCACTACAAAAAGCTTTGCGTCAGGGACCCTTTTTTCTGCTCTCAAATCTAAAAATGCCCTCTGTGCTTGTGGAACTCGGATTTATAACTAATTACAAAGAAGCCAAGGAATTAACGACTCAACACTACCAAAAAAAAATCGCCCAAAATATTTACAACGGTATTAAAACCTTCAAAGAATATATAGACAAACATCGCGCGGAAAGCCTAGATTAGGCCTCATGCGAAGAGATGGTAGAACGAGTTCCCAACTTAGAAAAATAACTATTACACCCCATTTTAATGCCAACGCAGAAGGTAGCGCCCTGGTTGAATACGGCAACACACGCGTTCTTTGCACCGCCACTGTTGAAGAGGGATTACCCAAATGGCTTCAAGGAAATGGCAAAGGCTGGTTAACAGCAGAATACGGCATGCTTCCGCGGGCTACTCACACTCGTACGCAACGAGAAAAAATACTCAAAGGTGGGCGAACCGCAGAAATCTCTCGGCTCATCGCACGAAGTTTACGCGCGGCAGTCGATCTTAAAGCCCTAGGCGACAGACAACTAATTATTGATTGCGATGTTATTCAAGCCGACGGAGGCACACGCACCGCCTCTATCACTGGTGGATTTGTGGCCACCTGCTTGGCTATTCAAATTTTCCAGAAAAAGTTTGGCCTTTCGCTTAATCCCGTCAAAAATTATTTGGCAGCAGTGAGTGTAGGAATTCATAACGGTGAAATTTTACTGGATTTGGATTATTCCGAAGACTCCAGTTCAGAAATTGATATGAATTTCGTACTAAACTCAAAAAACGAGTTCATCGAGATCCAGGGAACTGCTGAAAAAAATTCCTTTAACCAATCCCAACTCATAGAAATGATCAGTGTGGCACAAAAGGGCTGCCGCGAGTTGTTTCAGGCGCAAGCTTCTATTCTAAAAGATTTTCTACCATTATAGCCGAGGTTCCATGAAGCTTTGGCTCGCGACAACCAATAACTCCAAGATTCGAGAGATCAAGAGCTTACTTGAGCACCTAAAAATTGAAATTCATACTTGTGGTGAATTAAGTTATTACAGCGCTCCTAATGAAATCGGAAAAACCTTTGAGGAGAATGCGCGCATCAAAGCCAAGTCTTTACATTCTGTGGTTCCCCAAGACTGGGTTTTAGCGGAAGATTCTGGCCTTGAAGTCGAGTGCCTCGGAAATCTGCCGGGCGTGCATTCGGCCCGCTATGCAGGCCCCAAAGCCTCTGACGCAGAAAATACCTCGAAGCTCATAAAGATGATCAGCCTTAAGTTGGCTGAAAATCGTAAGGCACGGTTTGCCTGTTGCATGATACTTCTAAGCCCCACAAGCAAAGAGTCTGTTTTTATGGGGCATTTGAGCGGAGAAATTACAAAGGCGCTGCGCGGGACCCAAGGCTTTGGTTACGACCAGGTTTTTCAACCTTTGGGAGAAACCAAAACCATGGCCGAAATGGATCTAGCTCAAAAGAATCGCATCTCACATAGAGCAAAGGCAATCAGCGAGCTCAAAGAGTTTTTTAAAAATTTCATTGAACAATCAACTTAGTTTGAGTAAAAATCCCTCTAATCATGAAAGACTTTAAAATCTTTGCCGGAAATTCCAATCCTCTGCTTGCGCGCCGCATCGCGGCCGACGCTGGCGTGGAACTGGGACATAGCCAGGTTGGCCGATTTGCTGATGGCGAAGTGCAAGTTGAAATCCATGAAAGCGTACGTGGCTGTCATGTTTTTGTTGTGCAGAGCGCTTGTGCCCCGGTTGATCAAAACTACATGGAACTTTTTATAATGCTCGATGCGCTTCGTAGAGCATCAGCATCTTATATCACCGCAGTAATCCCCTACTATGGATATGCCAGGCAAGATCGAAAAGTTGCTCCGCGCGCACCTATTTCAGCAAAACTTGTCGCTGACTTGCTGACCGTAGCTGGGGCAAAACGAATAGTTTGCGTTGACCTGCATGCGGCCCAAATTCAGGGATTTTTTAATGTACCTGTAGATCACCTATTTGCAATTCCTACCATGGCTAGGGCTTGGCGAAGTGAAATGGGTTTTGGTGATGATTTTGTTGTAGTCAGCCCAGATGCTGGCGGTGTTGAACGAGCCCGCGCTTTTGCAAAACGAATCGAATGTTCAATCGCGATCATTGATAAACGACGAACAGGTCCCAATGAAGCTAAGGCCATCAATTTGGTGGGCGAGGTCAGAGGTAAAACCGCAATAATTGTCGACGACATGATAGATACTGCCGGCACTTTAGTTCAAGGCGTTGAAAGTTTACTCAAAAATGGGGCAAAAGCAGTTTATGCCGTAGCGACGCACCCAGTATTATCCGGCCCAGCACTCTCGCGAATCACCGAAAGTGGTTTACAAAAGGTATGGATTTCTGACACAATACCGCTGTCAATGCAGGCTGAAAAAAGCGAAAAGATTAAAATGATTTCAATGTCTGCTGTTGTAGCAGAGGCTATAAAAAGAATTTACGGTAACGATTCGGTGAGTTCGCTGTTTAACTAGGAAAAGATCAGAGAAAAAAGTACAGAAACGTCAGGGGAATAAAATGAAGCACATAGATTTAAATATCGATAAGCGTGGTAGCGGCAAAGCCTCTTCTAGAGAGTTAAGAATAAAAAAACTCGTACCGGGTATTGTTTACGGGCGCAGTCAGAAAGCCACGAATGTTGTTGCTGACTCGAAAGCCATCGTTCGCTTTAATACCTCAAAATTTGAAAATGCCATTTATAAATTTCAGTCTGACGATAAAGATCTTAATGGCATAAATGCACTCATGAAAGAAGTTATCGTTCACCCTGTTACTCGCTACCCCATGCATGTCGATTTTTATGCGGTTGATCCTTCTCAAAAGGTTAAAATCTTCGTGGAAGTTCGCTTTATTGGGAAACCGCTGGGTACGGCTCAAGGTGGCGTATTTACTGTTGTCAGCAGAACTTTACAGGTTGAGTGTAAGGTTTCGGATATTCCCGAATTTATTGACGCTGATGTATCTCATTTAAACGTTAATGATTCGCTTCACTTATCAGACCTTAAACTGCCTGAAGGTATTAAGTCTGTGGCTCGTGATGACGTGACTCTCGCCACCGTGAGTATCATCGCTGAGGAAGTTATAGCAGTTACAACTGTCGCTGCTACTGCCGAAGGCGCAGCTGCACCGGGTGCTGCTCCTGCTGCTGGGGCTGCGGGTGCTCCAGGTGCTGCTCCTGCCGCTGGGGCTGCGGGTGCTGGTGCCGCTCCTGCTGCTGGCAAAGAAGGAAAGAAAGAGAAATAGAAATCTCCTTCAACAACTCAATGTGGCTAATTGTCGGCCTTGGCAACCCAGGCTTAAAATACCAGCTCAATAGACATAATATTGGATTTGTCCTGGTCGACATCATAGTTGAAAACATTGCGAGCACACAGAGTTTCAAAAAAAACCAGTCCTCAGAAGTTATAAAAGTAAAATTTGGCAATGACGATGTGGTGTTCGCCAAGCCTCAAACATTTATGAATCGTTCTGGCGAAGCTGTTCAAGCCTTGATGAGTTTTTATAAAACAGATCCTGATAAACTTTTAGTAGTTCAAGATGATATCGATCAGCCTTTTGCGGGAATTAAATTTCAATCCGGCCGCGGACACGGTGGTCACAACGGTATTCGTAGCATTCACGAACAGCTCGGCACTGATAAATACATGCGCCTTAAAATCGGCGTAGGCCGCCCCACTATTCCTCAAATGGATGTGGCTGATTGGGTATTACAGAATTTCTCAAATGAGGAGTTGAAACATATACCCAAAATACTGGAACACTGTTATTTAGGCATAGAGAGCCTCATCAAAAATGGTTATCAAAAAACGGCGACTTTGTTTAACAAGAATCTTTTGGACAGCGAACTGGAGAGCTAATGGGATTAAAGTGTGGCATTGTCGGTTTACCTAACGTTGGAAAAAGCACTCTGTTCAATGCACTCACTTTGGGTAAGGCCGAAGCTGCCAACTTTCCTTTTTGTACCATCGATCCTAACGTAGGTATCGTTACCGTGCCCGACGAGCGCCTTGAAAAAATAGAAAAGATTATTATTCCAGAAAAAGTGCTTCCCACGGCTATCGAATTTGTGGACATCGCAGGTCTTGTCGCTGGCGCCAGCCAAGGCGAGGGTTTAGGTAATAAGTTTTTAACAAA
>ENA-ORBV01005923-ORBV01005923.1-microbial-mat-metagenome-genome-assembly--contig:-NODE-5923-length-21945-cov-12.023550_pt1 | contig 21945 bp, 17 predicted proteins | sample MGYA00237777_ERZ505514 | MGnify/ENA primary metagenome ERZ505514 (study PRJEB26160, sample SAMN06269048) | microbial mat metagenome | isolation source: Oligotrophic lake microbial mat | place... | reverse complement strand
GGTTTATGAGGTTGATGAGGTTGATGAGGTTGATGAGGTTGATGAGGTTGATGAGGTTTATGAGGTTTATGAGGTTGATGAGGTTGATGAGGTTTATGAATTTCCATCAACCTTATCAACTTCATAAAAGCCTTGGTTCCGAAAAAATTGCCTTTTTTTGTGCCCTCGTTTTCTCCGATACCCATGCGCCGAATACACCGAATTGTCTTTTTTACTTTTTTTATTTTTGCTGCAGAAGTTCTCTTCGGGCAAGGTTCTGTTGTGCTCGACACGCTGGGCAATCGCCTTACTGTGCTCGTACAACTTTCGCAATCAGGCAATTACGAGCAGGCACAAGTTGAAGTAGAATTCTTGCGCGAGTTTTTGAAACGCCACAAACTTCCTATCAGTCCTAAGGCGCTCAGCCTCATGTCGGGCATTTACAAGGCCAACCAAGACGAGCGCAGTGCCTCCCGATTGCTGGCTGATGCCGAACTCGACGCCCGTCACGACCCTAACCCTGTCTCCAAAGCTGCCCTGCTCAAAGCCCTCGTGCAGGAGTGCAGCACATGGGAATTGCCCGATCTTGCGCTACGCTGTCAACAACTTTTGTCCGTGGCACAGGACTCCATCGCTGCCCGCGAACGCCGGCTCGAAACCCGTGGGATGCAACAACTGTTCGACTCGCTTGCTACCCTGCGACAGCGCGAAATGGCCGAGCGGGACAAATTTTTTAGCATTGAAAAAGAAAAAACCTGGCTTTATGGGGTTTTGGGTGGATTGTTTTTGCTGACCCTGTTCGTTTGGGCCATACGGAGCGATAGCCGTTGGCGCAAAAGGTTGGAAAAGAAAGAGCAGGAATGGGACATCATGCGGGCAAACTACCAACACGATACCGATGCGAACCTCCTCGCAATAGCAGTGGAAGCCGCCAAGAATGCGCAAGTCGTCCCGACAACCACAGATCAGTACACGGTTTACCACGGCCCAAAACCGGAACAAATCTGCCTGCTCATCGAGCCAAACCGGCAAGTGGTGCTTTACCTGAAATCGTTGCTTTCCGACCGTTTTCAAATCGAAACTGCCAACACCCCCTCCGAAGCCCTGCAAATGGCCTCGGAAATGCTGCCAGACCTGATTGTTTGTGATGTGCTGATCAGCGGCAATGCTGGCATTGAAGTTGCCCGACAGATCAAACTCAGTGAACGGACGAACCATATCCCCGTTGTGCTGCTCACCGATAAATTTGGCAACGAAGGCAAACTCGACGCCCTTCGCGCCGGAGCCGACGCCTGGTTTACCCGCCCCGTCATTGACGATGAGTTCGACGCAAGCGTTCAGCGGCTTCTGGATGCTCGAAAGGCAAAACACGAGCAGTTCAGCCGCTTCCTCCAACTCTATTTTTCTGAAAACCGCGTGCCACTTCAAGACCCCTTCCTGCTCCAAACGGTGCAGATGATAGAGCACAACCTCGCCAACCCCGATTTCATGGCTGACGACATTGCCCGCAAACTGCAGCTCACTAAAACGCACTATGTCAAGAAATTAAAAGTGCTCACCGGCAAAGAACCCGTGCAACTCATCCGCGAAATGCGCCTCGAAAAAGCTAAAGTCCTGCTAGAAAAACGCGCCGGAACGCCTCAGGCGATTTCTGAACTGGTGGGTTTTAGCAGCCCAGGCACGTTTGGGCTGGCGTTTAAAGAGTATTTTGGAGAGAATACGCTGCTGTTGTATAGTCTGCCGCCGAGCAGGTTGTGAGGCGCGTGCCTTTCGACCATTTACATGCCATTGTTTGCGCCTAGCCAACGATAAGTTCCAACATTATAGTAAAGCACTTATATTTCTTGTTGCCCCTTCTACGCCCTAAATGTCACCCCACATTTAGGGCTTTTTTATTTTGTCTGTATCTGACATCTCCTTGTCCTTTTTCGCGCACACGGCTGCTCCACCTTTGCAGTGTCAATTTCGACAAACAAAATTAATATCGAAATAAAATGAGTGCGAAAAACAATGCAACGATGTTTAAAAGCATCCCGGCTGTAGCGTTCCTGCATGGTTTGTAGAATTTAGTAATACCATTGAAGTTTGTTGAAATTAAAGTCAAGTTCATTGAAAGCATTTTTGAAGCAATGTACGGTTTGAGCAAAAGCCAAGTTGTCGCGGATGTGCTTTCGGACGAAGTTCTTTGCTTTTAACCAGCGGTCTTCGACCGGGTTTTGATCTTGGGCGTTAGGAGCGAACAACAAACAGTGGAGTTTCCATTGGCTTTTTTTCAATCCCTGATTCACCGAGAGCAGGAAATCCTTCAGCAATTGACCTGTATGGAAACTTGCGCCGTCCCAAATGATAAAGATTCGCTTGGCTGTGGGGTATTTTTCTTCGAGCAGCCACTTGAGAAATTTCACCGTGTTTTCCATGTTTGCCCAATCGTGCGGCTGCAAAAGAAACTCGCGGCTGAACAAATCCAAGGCACCGTAAAAGGTTTTGCTGTGCCGTTCATTCATCATCGGAATCGTTACGCGATGTCCTTTGTGCCCCCAAACATAACCCGCCGAATCGCCATGCTTCAAATGACATTCATCTTGAAAAAGGACTATTGTTTCCCGCTTTTTGATGGATTTGCGCTCTTTTTGGAGTTTTTTTTATCTCTGCCCGCCTTTCTTGCACTTTTTGTGCATCCCGACAAGGGTTCGTTTTCTGGCTCTTGTGCCAACTCATCCGCGCTTCGTGCAACAAATCGTAATAGGATTGGGTCGACTTGAAACTTACGCCGTGAACACTTTGAAGGTGCGCCGCCAGTTCCGAAACACCGAAGACCTCATGCGAGCGAATGTGCGCCAAGACCTCGGCTTTCTTGTTCCCATCCAAAAAGGCTCTCGGCTTGCCGCCCTGATGCGTGGACATAAGCCCGTTCACCCCGTACTCCTCATAAATCAAACGCCACTTGCTGATGAATTTTACCGAAACCGACAAAATTTCTCCAATCAGATTCCGGCTTTTGCCTGCCAAATCCTGTTTTATCGATATCCCGCGCTTCACTTCAAGCGGCTTTGGCGAACGTTTTATTAAATCGTCTAAATCTTCGTACATGATTTTTTGCCGCAATAGTAAATCATTTCTACGTTTCGGGCAGGAATGCTATAGTATGACAAGCAGCAAAAAAGTACTGACTGGTGTAATAAGCCATTCTGCGGAAGATATTCTCTTTCTTAAAGAACTAATTGAAACTGGTAAATTGAAGCCGGTTATTGATAAAACTTATCCCTTTGTGCAAATTGCAGAAGCACACGCTTATGTTGAAAAGGGACACAAAAAAGGAAATGTTGCAATAACTGTTAATAACTAAAACTTTTTTCAATAGACTGATAACAATTGTCGATCAGGCTAACCAGTTACACAAATAATTATTGTGGTTGTTTTCTACCTTTGCGAACAAGAATTTGCATTATAACAAAACTTAAACGATGGAACAGACATCAACTTTCACAAAGGCATTCTTGGATTGGATCAGTGTTTTCGGGCCGAAACTAATAGGCGCGACCGTAGTATTTATCGTCGGTCTCTATCTGACTAATCTGGTTGGGAAGCTGGTGTCAAAAGGGCTTAAAAAAAGAGATACAGACCTTTCGCTGCAAACTTTTTTGAGCAGTTTGGTCAGTGGAGGATTGAAAGTATTGTTGCTTATTACAGTTGCCGGGATGTTGGGTATTGAGACAACCTCTTTTATCGCGGTTATCGGCGCTTTAGGATTGGCGGTTGGGTTGGCGCTTCAAGGATCGCTTTCAAATTTTGCGGGGGGCGTTTTGCTTTTGGTATTTAAGCCATTTAAAATTGGCGATCTGATTGAATCGGGTGGACAAACCGGGCATGTTCAGGAAATACAGATTTTCAACACCATCATTATAACCCCTGAAAATAAAACGGTCATACTTGCCAATGCAGGGGTATCAAATGGTACCATCATTAATTTCAGCAAACATGGCAACCTCCGCGTTGATATAACCATAGCACTGGCACCGGATAGCGATATTGAAAAGGCCCGAAAAGTGGCAATGGAAACTATGAGTGCCAACCAATTTGTATTGAATGAACCAGCACCGTCCTTTAATGTGCTTAATGTTGGGAATGGCATGGTGACATTTGCTGTACGCCCCTATGCAACACCAGCCAATTACTGGGACGCATTTTTTACGGTCCAGGAGGATTTAAGAAATGCTTTTAACAAGCATGGAATAGAAGGCCCGACGCCTACTTCTATTACGATTAATAGATAATTCTTCTGGTCACGCAGTCTTTAGCCAACCTGTAATGCTCAATCGGGGTTGATTGGTAATCAGCACCTCGTGTTCCAATTCACTGCTTTTGAAAAATACGCAGGTGCCATTCAGCGGTGCAATCGTTTGAATGTGATCTTCATGGTAGATGCACAATTCCCCGCCGTCTTTTAATTCCCAGTCGGCGTTCAAATACATAATCATCGAAAAAGCCCGGCTTTTGTTGCTCCTAAATTGGTCCAGGTGTTTTTTGTAAAAACTGCCTGTTTCGTATAGCGCGTAATGAAATTCATACCCGGTGATGCCAGTGTAGCATGTGCTATTTAAATGGCGAACGAAATGATCCATCAACGCAAAGAAACTATGCTCGTGCAGGTCGTTGTGCGCAGGATCAAGCCAATAAATCTTATCGCTTCGGATCAGTTTGTCATGTGTTAGCAACGCTTCATTTCCAATGCCTGCGGCGCGGAATTGATTGTCCGAATACAGGCTGCGAAGATTTTCTTTCAACTGGGCCGCCAGCGTTACACTTAAGAAGTTTTCGGCGATCCCCACTTTATCCGCTACATAACTGTCAATCAGGCAATTGAAAATGGTTTCCAAAAAGAATCATGGTATAGAATCATGGCATAAAACCAGGATTTCAACAAGGTAGGGTATAACCTGAAATAGCAACCGTTTTGTTCTTTGATGGAGCTTTCTGGATTCCGGTCGGAAACCAAACTATTTTGGGAAGTCGAGCGTAACTTCGCCCGTTCAAACAAATAACCTTGCGCCGTAAATTCCTCTGCCTGTTGCTCTTGTCCTGCTTAGCTGCCCCCGTTTTGGTGGTCTACGGCTGGCTGCAATATCAGCAGACAATGGTCAGAAAGGAAGTGAAAAGGCAAATCATAGCTGGCAAGGACGACAGTGAACTGGTTTTGCTCAAGTTTACCCCGGAGGAATCCAAAACAAAGCTGCGCTGGAAACATAGCCGCGAATTCGAGTATCAGGGGCAGATGTACGATATCGTCAGAACAATCCCTAAAAAAGACACGATTTCCTACTATTGTTGGTGGGACCGGGAAGAGTCTGGGCTTAACCAACAGATCAGGCAACTTGTGGCCAATGCCTTGGAAAAGAGCCCAAGCAACCAAGAAAGTAAGGAGCGATTGACCCAATTCTTCAAGTCTCTGTACTTTTTTGAAATGCCCTCTTGGCCAGTTATCGCTCCAATTGCGGAGACGAATCAAGTGGTTTTCAGCCGGCAACTTTTCCTGCCCCCTGCACTCATCCCACCTTTAGTGCCCCCTCCAGAGTTAAGTTAAACCAGTTCAATGTATTGGATTTTTTGCTTGCCATGTTCATGGCGAGCAGTAACTAGTTACTTTAACTTTAGCACAGAACAATGAAAAAGATACTACTCTCGTGCTTACTGCTGAGCGCAAGCTGTGTTGCCACTGCTCAGGTACTCACCATAAAAGACAAACAAAGTGGTCAGCCGGTCGAAGCGGCCTCTATTTCTTCTGCAAGCCCAAGAGAATTTACGATCACGAATGCAAAAGGCCAAGCGGAAATTGCAGTTTTAAAAGGTGCTGAAATCATCGAAATCCGAGCACTTGGCTTTCAAACAGAGTCAACGAGTTACGCGGCACTTGAGGCGGCCAATTTTGAGTGTAAACTTTTGGCATCAAGCCTCAATTTTGACGAAGTGATCGTCTCCGCAACACGCTGGAATCAGGCCGCGAAGGACATTCCGACCAAGGTGATTTCCATTTCGCCTAAGGACATTGCGTTGCAAAACCCGCAGACTGCTGCCGATATGTTGGCCAATTCCGGGTATGTTTTTATGCAAAAAAGCCAGCAAGGCGGCGGTAGCCCCATAATTCGTGGATTCGCCACCAACCGGCTTATTTACACCATTGATGGAGTTCGGATGAATACCGCGATTTTCCGAGGTGGAAATATTCAAAACATCATCTCGCTCGATCCATTTGCCACCGATAAAGCGGAAGTGGTTTTTGGCCCTGGTTCGGTTATCTATGGCAGCGATGCCATTGGCGGCGTGATGAGTTTTCAAACCCTTGCCCCTCAATTTTCGACCAACAGGGAACGTTTTATTGGCGGGAAAGCCGTGATGCGCTATTCGTCTGCTAATCAGGAGAAAACGGGGCATTTCGACATCAATGTTGGATGGAAAAAATGGGCCATGGTGAGCAGCATCAGTTCCAACGATTACGGTGATTTAAAAATGGGCAGCCACGGACCCCAAGAATACCTGCGCCCATTTTACGTCCAAAGACAAGGCGAAACAGACATAGTGATCGCCAACGAAGATCCGCGTATCCAGCGGCCTTCCGGGTATTCTCAGATCAACATGATGCAAAAACTGCGGTACTCGCCCAATGCAAAATGGGATTTTCAATACGGGTTTCACCATTCTGAAACTTCCGAATATTCCCGATACGATCGGCATATCAGGTATCGAAGCAACGGCCAGCCCCGTTACGGCGAATGGGCCTACGGTCCGCAAAAATGGAACATGAACAACCTCAATATTTCGCACAATGGGTCCAATGGATTGTACGATCAGGCGACGCTACGGGTTGCCCGCCAGTTTTTTGAAGAAAGCCGGATTGATCGGAATATCAACGATAATGAGCGCCACATCAGAATCGAACAAGTCATTGCAAATTCAGTGAACCTTGACTTCAACAAATCCATTGGGAAGAAGAACAAGCTGTTCTATGGCCTGGAGTTGGTGCAAAACAAGGTCGCTTCAACAGGGATTGACGAAAATATTGCTACCTGGGTAGCCGCAGATGGGCCTGCTCGTTATCCGCAATCTACCTGGGCTTCTTACGGAGTTTACCTTTCCGACCAGATTTTGGTTTCTGACAAATTCAGTGTACAGGCAGGTATGCGGTACAATCGGTTCAATCTGGATTCGAGGTTTGACACCACGTTTTACCCTTTCCCATTTGTGGAGGCCAACCTGAACAACGGCGCATTCACCGGAAGCCTCGGTTTTGTTTATCGTCCCACTAAAGATTGGGTGCTATCAGCCAATGGCGCAACCGCGTTCCGTGCACCAAATGTGGACGATATAGGCAAAGTGTTTGATTCCGAGCCAGGTGCCGTAGTTGTGCCCAACCCCGATTTGGAAGCAGAGTACGCCTGGAGCGGAGATGTGGGGATAGCCAGAATATTTGGCGGTTTTTTGAAAATTGACTTTTCTGCCTACTATACCAACTTGCAAAATGCACAAGTTCGCCGCGATTTTACGCTGAACGGGCTTGACAGCATTGACTACGATGGCACCTTGAGCAAGGTTCAGGCTATTCAGAACGCAGCCATTGCCAATGTTTATGGCATTCAGGCTGGTATTGAAACAAAATTTGGAGGAGGTTTCGGGTTTTCAACCGATTTCAACTTCCAAAAAGGGGAGGAAGAATTAGACAATGGTACCACCAGTCCATCGCGCCATGCAGCCCCCTGGTTTGGCATTTCGAGACTGACATATTCCGCGCAAAACCTCAGTTTGCAGTTGTCTGCGGAGTACAGTGGAGGCAGGACGTTTGAAGATCTGCCTGTGGAGGAACAAGGCAAACCCGAGATTTACGCAGTGGATGGAAATGGGAACCCATATTCTCCGGGCTGGTACTCGCTGAATTTCAATGCGATGTATCGCTTTACCGACCATTTGAGCGTAAGCGCGGGAATCGAAAATTTGAGCGACCAGCGTTACCGGCCATATAGTTCGGGAATTGTGGCGCCGGGGCGGAACTTCATTCTATCGCTGCGGGCGAATTTCTAAACCAAATTGGAGACCGATAGAGGTTTATGGATCAACCTTAGAAGTTGATTGATTTGTGTGATGGAACACGGATGACACGGATGAGACACGGATTTTCACAGACAAAATCCGTGTCTCATCCGTGTCATCCGTGTTCCATCAAAGCCTATTTCAATCTCCCCAACACCTCTTTCATCCGTCGAATCGCTTCCCGCAATTGCTCCTCCGAAGCCGCATAGCTGAGCCGGAAACAATTCGGATCGCCAAAAGCCGCGCCGGAAACAAGGCCCACATAGGCGCTGGTCATCACATAATCGCAAAAATCATCGGCATCTTTGATAACCGTGTGGCCGTCCGTTTTTCCAAAATAACTGCTCACATCAGGGAAGATGTAAAACGCCCCATCGGGATGGTTGGCGCGAATGCCAGGAATCTCTTCAATCATCGAAAGGATGATGTCGCGCCGCTCGCGGAAAGCTTCGCGCATGGCCTCCGTTGGACCAAAATCGGCCATAAGTGCCACAGCACCAGCCTTTTGGGTAAATGAAGCGGCGCCACTTGTCACCTGTCCCTGAATTTTGGAACAAGCGTCAGCCACGTATTTGGGGGCACCCATATAGCCCAGACGCCAGCCGGTCATGGCAAAGCCTTTTGCAAAACCGTTGACGGTTACGGTTCGGTCTTTTACCTGTGGGAACGAGCCGATGCTGACGTGCTCGTGGGTGAAATTGATGTATTCGTAAATCTCGTCGCTTACCACCAACACATGGTCATGCGGGGCAAGTACATTGGCGTAGGCCTCCAATTCTTCGCGGGTGAAAACGGTTCCAGTGGGATTGCAAGGCGAGGAAAACAGCACAAACTTGGTGCGGGGCGTAATTGCATCGGCCAGCTGTTGGGGTGTAGGCTTAAAATCCCGCTCCACACCTGCATATACGCACACCGGGGTTCCGCCAGACAGTTTCACGATTTCATAATAAGAAACCCAGTATGGCGAGAAGAGTATTGCCTCATCACCAGGATTGAGCAAAGCTTGACAAAGGTTGTAAATGCTCTGCTTAGCCCCATTGCTCACCACGATTTGTTCCGGGCGGTAATCCAGATTGTTGTCGCGTTTAAATTTTTCGCTGATGGCCTTGGTCAATTCGGGCAGGCCAGCCACGGGGGTATATTTGGTATAGCCATCCTTAAGGGCTTGGTAGGCGGCCTCTTTGATATAGTCAGGCGTATCGAAATCAGGTTCTCCAAGGCTCAGGCTAATAACATCGTGGCCCAGCGCGCGAAGTTCGCGTCCCATTCGGGCCATTTTGAGGGTTTCTGATTCGGCGAGGTTCTGGACGCGCTCGGAGAGCATGGTGTGGGTGGAACTCATGTTTTGGCTTAGTATAAGGCACAAATCTACGCTACCTCTTTTTCTTTCCACTAAAGTTCGCATATTTGCCTCGCTATGGATTTTGAAACTAACCCGCAGATTGCATTGAACGACGCTCCTGAACACAAAAACTGGAAGTTCAAGGAGCTGAAAATCTATTCGTCCACCGAATGGCTGGCTGACAACAAGAAGAAATACCGCCAAGTGTTCGACCGCTTGGAGACCTCTTATATCTACGCCGAACTCTCGTTTCACAACAAACAGTTCGACCTCGACGATTGGGAGGTGAATGTCGAACTCCGTTGTTACACCGTCAAAAAACAACGAAAAGAACTCTGCATACTACCTTTTCAGCGCAAAGTCAGCAAATTTGACCCTGTCGGCTACATCCGTGAGGGCTGGGGCAACAAACAGGAAGGGGTGTTTTGGAAAAAAGGCGCCTACGTTTGGGAGGCATGGATTGAAGGCGAAAAAGTCGGCTCCAAAAACTTTTACGTCGAAGATGCGGGTCGCCCTATCACTCGCGGCGACAATCCCTACTGCAAAATTACTTCCCTCAAAATGTACGAGGGGCCTTACGATGATACCCCCGAATTCGAGCGCAATTACCTCAAGCGTTTTCTCGACGAAGAAACCCGCTATGTCTATGCTGAGTTGATGCTCAAAAATGTCTTGCTCAGCAAAGCTTGGCAGTGCGAAGTGTTCATAAAATTCTACAACAATGCCCGTGAATTGAAGGGCCAAGTGGTGCGCTTACACGGGGTTCAAAAGGGCGACGATGGTGTAAAAATTACCGCTGGTTGGGGTTCCAACGTGAAAGGCTCCTGGCGGCGCGATCGCTATACTGCCGAAGTCGTATTCATGGACCAGACCCTGGCGGTTATGCCATTCGATGTGGCTGAGGATTGGGATTACGGCACGCACCCGGTCTATCTGCCTGAAAAAGGGCTGCAAGTATTTCTCGAACCTGAGCCGGAAGACATCGAGACGTTTGAAGAAGTTTTGGTAAAGCTCGACGCGCTTATCGGTCTTGCCGAGGTGAAAGTGAAAGTCCGCGAGCACGCACAATACATTCAATTCCTCCAACTTAGGAAAGAAAAAGGATTTGCTGAAAAAGACGGCATCAACGTGCATTCCGTATTTAGCGGCAACCCCGGCACCGGCAAAACCACCGTGGCCAAAATGATGGGCCGCCTTTATAAAAAAATGGGTCTGCTAAGCAAAGGGCACGTGCACGAGGTGGATCGCTCGGATTTGGTGGGCGAATACATCGGCCAAACTGCCCCTAAAGTCAAGGATGCGATTGAAATGGCGCGGGGTGGAGTGTTGTTCATTGACGAAGCATACGCGCTTGCCCGAAGCCCGGAGGACAGCAAAGATTTTGGTCGGGAAGCGGTTGAAATTCTGGTTCGCGAACTCTCCAATGGGCCCGGCGATCTTGCCATTATTGTGGCGGGCTACCCCAAGGAAATGAAAACCTTCCTTGACTCCAATCCGGGTCTTCGCAGCCGTTTTAAACTTAGTTTTGAGTTTGCCGACTACCTCCCGCAAGAACTGGCCCAAATTGCAGAATACGCCTCTAAAGAGAAAGAGGTCACCTTAGCTAAAGAAGCCAAAGACCTTGTGGATGAGATAATTACAGAGGCCTTCCGCTCCCGTGACCGCGCTTTTGGCAATGCCCGTTTCGTGCACGACCTCGTGGACAAAGCCAAAATCCAACTTGGCCTGCGCCTAATGGCCATGCCCAATGTGCGCAACCTCAGTCCCGAAGCGCTTACGGTAGTGCTCCGCGACGACGTGGAAAAAGTGCAGGTTCTGCGCAAAAAAGCACTGCCCAATATCCCTGTGGACGAGAAGCTCCTTGCTGCCACACTCCACGAACTCGACAGTCTTATCGGTATGCAGGCCATAAAACGCGACATTCGCGAACTGGTGGATCTCGTTCGTTTCTACCGCGAAAGCGGGCGCGACGTGTTGGGGCGTTTTTACCTGCACACTGTTTTCGTTGGCAATCCAGGGACCGGAAAAACCACCGTGGCGCGTATTCTGACCAAGATTTACAAGGCACTTGGCGTGCTCGAACGCGGCCATACGGTCGAAACGGATCGTCAAGGTCTTGTAGCAGGTTTTGTGGGCCAAACGGCCATCAAAACCGCCGAACGCATCGAAGAATCCATCGGCGGGGTGCTGTTCATTGACGAAGCCTATGCGCTTAGCGCGGCTGCGTCCCGTGGCACCCAAGGCGATTTTGGCGACGAAGCCATCCAGACCCTGCTCAAACGGATGGAAGATCGGCGCGGAGAATTCTTCGTGTTTGTGGCCGGCTACCCTGAAAATATGGACAATTTCCTCAAAGCAAATCCAGGCCTCGCCAGCCGTTTCGACAAGGTGCTGCGCTTCGAGGATTATTCGCCCGAGGAGTTGCTGGAAATTGCGCTGTATATGTTCCGCCAGGAAAATTACCAGGTGGAAGAAGAAGCCCGCGAACACCTGGGCAAATACATGGCGTTCCTGCACCAGTTCCGCGACAAATACTTTGGCAATGCCCGCACAGTACGGCAGGTGGTGATGGAAGCCATCAAAAACCAGAACCTCCGCGCTTCTGCGGCACGGATTACCGAAGAGCCTGAGCTACATACGCTTAAGCTGGATGATGTGGCTACGTTTACGTTTGACAAGGACAAGTTGAACTTGTTTGTGCGGCGGGGGATTGGGTTTGGGAGGTGAAGAATCACCTCATTGGCAATATGTTTCATGAGTTCTCCGGTGCGCTCATTGTCAAAAAAATAATCCTATTTGTTAAAGCACCAGCCAACAACCATATCAATCCGCCGAGCTGAGTCAGTAGGGTCATCAATGCAAGAAACAGGGCTTGCCGAAAAATGCGAAAAAATGTTTTCAAAGGCTGCGTAGGTAGCTGAAGTACTTATACGGCCTTAGGTAGGGATTATTTTGAAAATCCACCCTCAATTTTAAAACCAGCGATTATTTTGTCAACGCAGGCATTATTTTAAAGGAATAGGAGCATGATAGCAAGTCTTTTAATTAAAAGGTACAAATTTGCAATTCAATTGCAAATTTGTACCTTTGGGCAATGTTTTTACATCGTCAAATCGAAAAGACCCTGATAGAGCATGCTCAGTGGTATCCCGTTATTTACCTGGGCGGCCCGCGCCAGTCTGGGAAAACTACCTTGCTTCGGAACCTGTTCCCCGCGCTTCCCTACGCCAGTTTGGAAGACCCGGACGTGCAGTTGTTGGCAACCGAAGACCCTCGCCGCTTTCTCAATGCTTTCCCAAACGGCGCAATTTTAGATGAGGCACAACGTGTGCCGCAGTTGTTCTCCTATTTGCAAACCAAGGTTGACGCAGATAAATCACTGCGTTTCGTGCTTTCCGGTTCGCAAAATTTTCTCCTCATGGAAAAAATAACCCAGTCGCTGGCAGGCAGGGTAGGGATATTGAACCTGCTCCCGTTCTCTTACCATGAAATTGAGGAGGAAAAAAGGGAGGTCCGCTTGGAGGATGCGGCATGGCACGGGGGTTATCCAGCCTTGTTTACCAGCTCCGTACCGCAAGAGGTTTTTTTTAACAATTATATACAAACCTACCTCGAGCGGGATGTCCGTACACTTAAGAATGTGGGCGATTTGTCTCTTTTTTCGCGCTTTATGCGCTTGTGCGCCGGGCGAATCGGCCAGCCACTCAACATGTCGAACCTTGCAACTGATGTGGGTGTGGCCATAAATACCATTAAAGCATGGATATCCGTGCTGGAGGCGTCCTACATTATTTTTATGTTGCCACCCTATCATCGGAACTTCAACAAACGCCTAACCAAAACCCCTAAAATGTACTTCTTCGACACTGGTTTGGGTTGCCATTTGTTGGGAATTGGTAGTCCTGCACAACTTGACACACATCACTACTTGGGCAATATTGTTGAAAATTATTTGATAGCGGAGTTGTACAAAAAACGAACCAACGCAGGCAAGAAACCATCCTTCTGGTTTTGGCAAGACCACAAAAACAACGAAGTTGACTTGCTGATCGAAGAAGACGGGAAGACAAAGGCTATAGAAATCAAATCAAGCCACAGCTTCAATTCACGGCTGCTTTCCGGCCTGAAATATTGGAAAAACTTAAATGGCGATGCGCAAACACAGCAATATCTGGTGTATGCGGGTCAACAACGTATCGAATTGGAATTTGGCCAATTGATGCCTTGGCAAACGGCTTTGGATGAATTGTAGCCTCACTGCCCCGGTATCGCTTAATATTCGACAAGGATAAGTTGAGCTTGTTTGTGAGAAGGGGGATTGGGTTTGGGAGCTGAACGAATTTACCTCAATTGAACATGCACATGGTCATCATGCCGGGCCGAAAAGCAGTCTTGCGCAACAATATTGTCGTAGTGCTCCAAACCAAGGCGTTGTTTGAGATGGGGCTGAATCAGGATCCTCCCGAAAGCGGGGTGCGCCGCGATTAAGCGCATTAATTCGCGGGTGCGCGCTTCATCAAAAGCGTATTTTTTTCTATTGCAACCCCAACTGGCGAATTCTCCGTCATACCCGATGTACCAATAGCCTTGTGCTTTACAGTGTTTTGCATAATCGAACTCACCAGGCTTCGCTTCCGCCCAAAGCCCATAACCATGCGGCGAAGGATTTTTTCGCAGTGGAACACCCGTTTTTGCATTTTTCCAGTAAAAAGTAATGTCAATAGATTTTCCAATGTCGTGCGTTAGGTGCGGATGGAGTGGATAGCCATCTATAAAGGGGAAATTTGCGTCCATGAACCAAATGGCCGCGCCGGGGAATTTCTCCTGCATTTGTTCAGCTACTAATTCCAGCGCCTGCAGAAATTCCGGCCGGACATACGTGCGGTTGAAAATGCAATACACCACGTTTTCTGGCTCCAGATGTGGATTGGAATAAACAGGTAATGGCACCCGGTTAAAAGCATATCGCGCTACTGGCGGAACAACAAAAATGGTGGTCATGGTGTACAATCCGATGAAAATTACCCAGCGAAGTCCACGAATTCGACGCCGTTTTTGGGCTAATCCATTTAGGTAGAGACTTAAAAGCCAGATAAATCCGCCAATTTGTGTCAGAAGGGTCAATAGGGCAAAAAACAAAGTGTGGCGGAAAACGCGGAAAAATGTTTTCATAGAAGAGGCATGTGTTTGTTTCGTATAGATGCAAGGGACATCAATTTTGTTTGATACAACGCAACTATAGACACAAAGGTTTGCTGCGCCTTTGACATGGCATGAAGTGGTTCAAAGCAAATGGATGTCTTGAAAATCCGATTAAGGAATTTCTCCTCCAATGGTAGTCACTCCTCGGTATCGCTTCTATCATGCACCTCACATACGCCCGATCCGGATTCTTGAAAAGTAGTTTTGATACAACTGTTAAAGCGGGTGATAAAAGTGGTGGACGCGGGACTAGTGCCAACGCTAAAGCAGATGTGTGAAACATGTAACCTATCTATAGAATTGTGTAATGATCTACTACATTAGCCTACGACCTTTGTCCCATAACAGTTCAATTAAGAAAATCTAAAATCAGGGAGGTTTAAAAAGCGTCGTCAAAAATGCTTTTCCTATCCTTCTGCCTTTTTTTAAGCTAAACCACTAACAAATTGAATTCTACCAATGTGCCTTATGAAAACTAAATCTGCTGCATTTGAAACTTGAATCCGCCACACTCTGTTTGTAGACAACTAAAAAATTAAGCGCATTCACGAAATTTTAAAAAACAAACATTAAATTCAATACAATGAAAAATGTAGAAAATCAAGAAGATGCCCTTACAACGGCAATTGAAACCCAAACCCAAAAAATACCTTCCGATATTTTTTTGTTTACGGCGGTCGGAGCCATGGCGGCCTCACTTACCCTCAAATGCATGAGCCGGAAGGACGATGCAATATTTGTTGGCCAATGGGTCGCCCCTATTCTTTTGTTGGGAGTTTACAATAAATTAGTCAAGCTACTTGAATAGGTAAAACTGAGGTTATGCACAGGAGGAATCAACCAAGTTCCTCCTGTTTATCAAACACGATGTAAAGTAAAAAAAAACTACAATGCACAAAGAAACAGATCAGCACATAGCAAAATTGATTGAAATGCTGAAAGGCATACACGTCGGAATGCTTATTACCCATGAAAATAATGCTGAAGATTTATCCGGCAGGCCGATGGGCATCAACACAATTGATACGGACGGCACAATGTGGTTTTTCACAAAAACCTCCTCGCTCAAAGTGGCTGAGCTGGAAGCCAATCCAAGGATTTCGATTGCCATCATGAGCGAAAGCAGCAACACCTATTTGATGATAGATGGCTTGGCGACTCTGGTCTATGACAAAACCAAAATGGAGGCCCTCTGGAGCCCTATGATGAAAGTTTGGTTTCCGAAAGGCATTAGCGACCCGGATATCGTGCTAATAAGCGTGGTGCCCAAGGAAGTCAACTATTGGGACGGCAGTTCGAGCAAGATGGTGGTGCTGTTCAATATGCTCAAGGCGGCAGTGACGGGCAAGGAATACGCTGAGGGCGAACATGGCACGATAAAATTGTAGCAAGGCCTCAACGGGTTCAAAATGTAGATAAAGATGGCTGTTTATAAACTCATTATTGCTTACACGTTCACATTTGTTGTTTTTTTCATTGTAGATATGGCATGGCATGGCTTTGTAGCCAAAGATTTGTACAAAAAATATTTAGGCAATTTTTTGAGCGAAAAAGTCAATTGGACAGCTACGATAGTGTTTTACCTACTCTTCGTGGTTGGAATCTTCATCTTCGTTGTTTTGCCTTCGGTTGAGAAAAATTCGCTTCGTAATGCCATTACTTGGCAAACGGCTTTGGATGAATTGTGGCCTCACTCCCCCGGTATCGCTTAATATTCGACAAGGATAAGTTGAGCTTGTTTGTGAGAAGGGGGATTGGGTTCGGGAGCTGAGGCCAATGAATGACCCGCCTCGCTATGCCAATGTAGCATCAAGATTGCAGTATGGCGTTCACAGAAACATCTTTCGGCAACTTCAGATACTGCAGAAACTCATTTTTCTTGGCGTCCTTCCTAAATACACCGCCGTAATAGGCGGTTATGGTGCTGCTGTTTACATCTTGTATCCCGCGAGATGACACGCATAAATGCTGGGCGTCTATGACAATGGCGATATCCTCGGTCTCCAGAATATTGTTTAATTCCCGTGCAATCTGCATCGTAAGACGTTCTTGAACCTGCGGACGTTTGGCGAAATACTGAACGATGCGGTTCAGTTTGGACAATCCAATCACCCTCCCATTAGAGATATAGGCCACATGTGCCTTGCCGATGATTGGCACAAAGTGGTGCTCACAATTGGAGAAAAACGTAATGTCTTTCTCTACCAACATCTCGGTGTATTGGTACTTGTTTTCAAACAGGGCAATCTTCGGCTTATTCTTGGGGTTCAGTCCACTAAAGATCTCTTGCACGTACATTTTTGCCACGCGCCGCGGTGTTCCCCGAAGACTATCGTCGGATAAATCAAGGCCAAGCGTTTGCATGATCATACGGAAATGCTCCTCAATCTTGGCCATTTTTTCATCATCAGAAAGTTCAAAGGCATCCTGTCGCAGCGGGGTCTCCAGTGAAGTCATCAGGTGGTCTTCCCCAATTTCTTCGTCAGTAAGCAGAAGGGTGTTGCTAAAACTGTATTGTGTATGGTACATGTCGTTTGAGCATGCTTTATGAATGCATTGCAGCAACCATAACCGATACGACCTTGTTTTGTTTAGATATTTAAAGGTATTTTGTATAAATAGTTAAACAATCGAGATGGTATTTGAATATTCATGCCTGGGACGGCGAAGCAATTTTGCGTATGTACAAACGGCTTTGCCCCCTTTTATTTCCTAGGAATCGCTTCGATTAACCGCCTTACATTCGCCCCAAGAAAACAACCATGCGCAGCCCATTCCTCCTATTTTGCATCACGCTTTTTGTGCCGTGCTTGTGCGCCCAGTCGCCGCGCGTGGAGCGAATCAGCATTAAAGAAGGGCTGCCGCAAAGTTTTGTGACCAGCATACTCCAAGACCGGGAAGGCTTTGTGTGGGCAGGCACCAAAAGCGGGTTGAACCGTTTTGACGGGCGTAACTTCCAAATATTTACCCACAGCCCGGAGGATACCTTTTCCATTTCCGACAACCAAATTTGGGCCATCAGCGAACACGCCGATTTTTTGCTCGTCGCCACCCGTGCGCGAGTGCTCGATTTTTACCACAAAAAAACGCGCCGCTTTTTTCACCTGCCCCTGACGGAAGGGAAAATCCTGAAATCGCCCTATTCCCAAAGAATTTTTGTGGATGCCCAGCAGAACATTTGGCTCGTGACAGGGGAATTTGAAGGCTTGCGGCAGTTATGTGTCATCCGGGTTCCAGAAGGGTTTTGGCAGCAATTGGCAGCTGCGCCTGAATGTACCGCAGGTGAACAATGGCAGCTCCGACGCTTGCGGCATCGCCACGATGACCCTGAGCAAAACGCAATTCAATTGCTCCGAAATCTCGGGCGGCACACAACCTGTGACCTTCACACTGAAAGATGTGAACAACAACAGCTCGTCTTGTACCGCGCAAGTGACCACAAAAGACAACCTGGCCCCCACGGCAGTTTGTGAGAACACCACGGTACAATTGGGCGCAAACGGCACCGTGACGGTATACCCAGCCGACCTTGCCGCCGATAGTTTCGACAACTGCTCGGTGTGGTCTTACAGTCCTATAGCGAAAGTGTACACTACGGCCAAGCTGGGGAACAAAAACCTGACGAACACGGTGAAAGACTGGAGCGGCAACGCGGCCACCTGCGTGTCGGTGGTGATGGTGCAGGCCTACGCCAATCTGGGTGATTCAAATGGACGTGACAACGAGAAATTGCCACTTGCCAATAACCTTGCGGCGCTGTCCTTGTATCCCAACCCCACAAAAGGCGATGCGACCCTTGTGTTTCAGTTGCCAACGGAAGAAAACTTTGTGCTTCGGGTTTTCGATATGCATGGCCGGATGGTGTTGAGCCGTGAAGCCATCGGCACTGAGGGGGAAAATGTGCTGCAATTAGAGATGGCGAATGCTGCAACGGGGGTTTATCTGATTGAAATTCAGTCGGAAAGCCTGAAAGGTCAGAAGCGATTGGTGGTGCAGCGATAGTGTAGTAAACCGCAATGGCCCTTGCCATTTAGCAACTGGTCACTTTGACCGAGCAATTGGGTCACGGGCATCGCCCAGGACGATGATGGTTTCCTGTGGTTTGGCACCGCCGAAGGCCTGAATCGCTTCGACGGCGAGCACTTCAGCACTTTCTTTCAGCGTGCAGATGGAAAGGGATTGACGGACGACCACATCACGAGAGTGCTCGCATTGCCGGGGCATCGGCTGCTCATCGGTACGGAGAAAGGGCTGTGCGTGATGCATACCCGCAGTTTGGAGTTTCAACCCGTCACGTTGCCCACACGAACAGGATCTTTGAAAAATGATTTGCCGATTGGGAAGGTGTACCGCGCCAAAAATGGGCAGATTTGGATCAGTGTTGGCCTCGGAATCTATGTGCTGGACGAACAATTGCACGTGTCAAATTCCTATTTTAAACCTCTTGAAGCTGGCGATGCACCCAACAGCATCTTTGCCCTTGACTTTATTGAATTGCCCGACGGCAAAGTCGCGGTGAAGTGCCGAATAAACGTTTTCCCTTACTATCTGCCTTGGCAAGTGGTAGATTTCCAAGCACAAAAAATGGAATCACTGGCGCAGCTCCTGCCGGGTTGTGGCGTGTTGGACATTGCTTTGAACCCTAATTGCACTACCTCCGATGGCAGGAACAGCATTTGGTACACGGCCATTGGCAACAAATCGCATGCCACGCTTTATCGTTTTGATTGGGACACGCGCTCTAGTCATGCCTTGCTTCAAAATACCTACACCAAACCTGAAGACAAACCCAAGGGGCACTTCAACCAACCCTTTTTTTTGCCCGACAGCTTGCTGTTTCTTCAACGCTATTTCGGTGCGCCGCTTATTTACAATCTCCGCGACGGTTCCACCACAGACCTGCCCCAGTGGAAAAGCTCCCTGCCAGATGGCAAGGGTATCGCTACGTTCGTGGATCGCGAGGGCAACCTTTGGCTTTGCCCACGTTTCGAGGGCATCTTTTTTTTAACCCTGAAAAACCTGCCAGCCACCCCCATGAATGCGGTGAACACAGCGCATAAAAAAATGATGGCTTTGATGGGCGTATCCGAAGAGTGGTTTGGCTCTGGCTGCATCGAGCACGATGGGCGCTGGGTGCTGAGCAGTGGCAATGGCGGCTTGTACAGCATGGACAAAGCTGGTCGTGGTGTGAGCGGACCAGTGCTCGACAATCCTTTCGAAAGTTACGCATACGTTCAAGATTTCGCGACTGATCGAGGCGACACGATTTGGACGAACACCGTGGACGGGCTGCGCTGGTACAATCCCGTAAAAAACACCACTGGCCCACTTAAAAAACACTTTGTCGGACTTGATTCGTTGGACGAAAAATTCCTCTATCGCGACCATTTTGGTCTCATCTGGGGGCGGGTGCGCAACAACGGGGCGTGTTATTTCGATACCCGCAGCCGCCAATTCACGCATTTCCCCAGCCGAGGTGACAACGCTCCATTCCCACTTGTTTCGGCCACCGCTTGCACGGAAGGACCGGATGGGGATATGTGGTTCTGTTTCGGCAATGAAGAAAAATACCTCGTTCGTTGGCGGAGGGCTACGGGTATTTTTGAAAAAATAGAACCCATCTGCCCACCTGGAAATACTTGCTCCAAGGCTTTCAATCTGCTCGCTGACCCGCACGGAAACCTTTGGATATCTGTTAACCAGCAGTGGTTTGTCATGGACATTGGCAGCCGTCAGGTACAATCCTTTGGCAAAGAAAACGGCCTGATTACGAACAAGCCGGAAGGTATTTGCCTTGATCGAGATGGCAATGTGTGGTTTGCTACGCCCTTTGGCTTGAGCCGCTACGATCCGCGTAGCCACCAACTCCGCACGTTTTACCAAACCGACGGTTTGCTCTCCAACGTCATCTCCAATGTCGAACTGATGGATACGGCCCTCAACATCCTCTTTGTATCCACCGACCGAGGCTTGTGCTTATTCGAGCCAGATAAAATGGGGGCCGCCGCGCCCGCGCCACCCACTTTTATCACTGGATTACGGGTGTCCGATCAACTCGTTTCTTTGCCCCCATCCGGCCCTTTGGCGTTGCCGTACAGCCAAAACGACTTACGCATCGAATTCACCGGAGTCAACTTCATCAACGGCTTCAGCAACCGCTACCAGTACAGCATGGAGTTGGAAGGACGTCAGGCTAGTTGGAAGGAAGCGGGTACCGACAACTTTGCCAATTTCTTGAACCTCGCGCCAGGTCGATACACTTTTTGTGCACGCACCGCCAACAGCGATGGAGTATGGGGAGAAAAGGAGGCCTTGTTGTACATCGTGATTTATCCCCCTTGGTGGCAAACCTGGACCTTCCGGCTCTCGCTTTTCGCTGCGTTGGCAATGCTTGTTTGGGGTTTCTACCGCCGCCAAATCATGCGGACCGAAAACCGGGAAAAAGAAAAAGCACAGGTGCGCCAGCAATTGGCTGACCTTGAAATGAAGGCCTTGCGCTCGCAAATGAACCCGCATTTCGTGTTCAACGCGCTGAATTCGGTGCAGAATTTTATCCTGAAAAACGACACCCGCGAGGCGAGCAAGTATCTGACAAAATTCGCCCGGCTCATGCGCCTCATTTTGGAAAACAGTGAGTCGCCAATGGTGCCGCTGGCGCGGGAAATCGAACTTTTGCGCTACTATACAGAGTTGGAGCAGCTGCGTTTCAACTACCGTTTTTCTTTTGATTTTCAAATAGATAGCAGCCTAAGCCCTGAATCGGTTTCTATTCCTGGGATGCTCATCCAGCCCCACATCGAGAACGCAATATGGCACGGGTTGATGCACAAATCCGCACCTGGCCATCTCTGGCTGCGCTTCCTCAAAGCCGATGAAAAAACACTGGTGTGTGAAATTGAGGACGATGGCGTGGGCCGCGCCCGTGCAGCAGAAATCGAAAAAGACCGTCCGAAAAACCACCGCTCTACTGGCCTCGCCAATATCCGCAATCGCCTCGATCTGCTCAATGCCCAACTGGCGGAAGACATTCGTTTGGACTTTGAGGATTTGTACGATGAGCAGGGGCAGACACGAGGCACGAAAGTGGTGGTACGGATGCCCTTGGTAAGCTAATACCCTATGGGGCAATGTCGTTGACTTAAGGATTTTAGTACTCACACTTAACATCTTGAAACCCCTTGTTTCAACGAGGGGTTTCATGATGATAGATGTGCTATTTGTTCGCTCAATTATTTGACAGTCAAAGTAATTTATGTGCATACCTAGTTCTACTTTGTCAAATTAGGAATAGTTTTTATATCGGTCAATATCCGCTTGTCGTTGCTCATGTCTTTTTTGGATTG
>ENA-ORBV01005922-ORBV01005922.1-microbial-mat-metagenome-genome-assembly--contig:-NODE-5922-length-21962-cov-5.918209_pt1 | contig 21962 bp, 15 predicted proteins | sample MGYA00237777_ERZ505514 | MGnify/ENA primary metagenome ERZ505514 (study PRJEB26160, sample SAMN06269048) | microbial mat metagenome | isolation source: Oligotrophic lake microbial mat | place... | reverse complement strand
CGACGATTCTTCACGTAGAAGCATCGTTCACCTTAGCAGACAGAGGACTACGCCAAGGGATTTCGAGCCAAACCTCGCTCAAATGTTACATTTAGTTTAGTTCATTTCTAAGCTTATAATTTTCATTTACAAACAACTCAAAAGGCATGTAGCTTTTAGCGTAGTGCATTTCATTCATGTGAACCCAACACTAACTGTTCCTGCAGTCCTTCCGATGGCATTTGAGGCAACATCATCATTTGGTGACCTGCGGTGAACAACCTGTCTTAATTTGATAGCTGTGTCTGACCTTGCTAGCAGAATGATTCCTATGCATTCAGAACCATTGTAGTTTGTTCTGTTCCGTGTCATCTTGCAATTGTCTGTTGAGAACACAACAATCATTCAATGCAGTCTTAACAACTCTTGACACACTGTAGAAGCATTGTTCATTCTGGTGCAGAGAGGATCAATCCAATGGATCTTTGGTCAAACCTCTCTTCCAAATCACATTCACTTTTGGACTGTTCTAAAGCTTACTAGTACAATTTTCATTTGCAAACACTCAAAAGGTCTGTAGCTTTTAGAGAAATGCATGGTTTTTGTTTGGACTTCAAATGACCTTGCTTGTTGCGCTTAGCCAACAGAGGAGGCACAAATGTTGATCCTGGGAAACGTTTTTCTGCAGTTGCTGCCAACATGAAAAAGACAATGTTGCTCAACCCTCACTTGTCATTGTGCTAGTAACTCTTACGTGCTCCAAACGAGCAAACACAGGTGTGGTTGAATCACTGACCTTGGATCTTAAACACTTCCTTGGCATGCTGTCCAAATGTCTTAGCAATCCAAGTTTTAATTGGCCTGGTGAACGTTTTCATTTTGTCCACTGTGCTTTTGACAATGGCAGTCCCGTGATCATCTGTGATTTCCTTTGTCATTGATGCACCCAAAACAAATTGATGCACCCAAAACAAATGATTTTGTAGCATAATCATCATGCAAGATTCCATGTGGGTTAGCATTGATGTAGGTGTTTTCTGAGGAAGTTTTGGGGACATTCAAATCAACAAAGCACATCCCATCTTTGGGTGCAACAGGGCACTTGGGACATGCCATGCAAGATTGCATCAATTGAAAAAATGGAGGATTGATGGAATTGTCTTCCTCATCCTCTTCCTGCTCCAAGAAGTGGAAGACACCATGGCTGCACTGCTGTAAGTAGGTGATACCATGGCTGTGCTACCATCAGGGAAAGAGCCACCATAAAAAGTTGCTTCTAGGACCTCGATCAAATCAATGACAGAATTAGCCATGGGGGCACCTCCATTACTAGTAGCTGCTGCGGCATTGGGGCGGACTTTTTTCTCCTCATCTGTCCGGACAGCTTCAGTTCCAACAATGTAGCATTGCAACAGCTCAAGTTTTTGGTTGGGTACAAGTGCTTGTAATGCTAAGTACGAAACCAGCATTCTTCCCCAGCCGCAACATCAAGATAAGTTTCAAGGGTATCTAGGAGAGGCACAAAGGCTGGATCTCCCTTGCGATTATGAAGTGTGCATTCTCTCGCAATGGTTTTCACATGGTCCTTGAAACCTTGATTTCTTGTTTTGTCCAAGCACATGAGCATCATCCCTTGCACTTGTTGGGGCAATCTCTATTGAATCTATCCAGGCCACTGTTTATGTAAATTCCTCATACCATAGTCATTTGTAGCAAACAAAATACATGCACAGCATTAGGAAATATGCTTGCGACGTGTTGGTAAACTGATCTAGCTACTTAGTTGTACACTACACGTCACAGGCAAAAAGTGATAATTATAGATATCCAAAAACCGCATTACCAAGATGATTGGAAGTCTTCCCAAACAGAAGTAAACACAAAGTAAGCATTGCTTGCCCCCGAAATGGAGTAACCCACAACGACCGCCGCAGCTTGACCGGATAGGTTGAAATCCAGATATTTGGCAAACACATAAGCGAGCGGGATACAGATGAGGCAGGTGCACAAAAAGGGGGCCACTGCATGATGTCCTTGAGATGCAAGCAAGCTCCAGCATTGATTACTTAATGTCAGCGCAGGAATGCCAAGAGCAAACAACGGCATCAACTCTTGCATTGTCAACTGCAAGCTGGTATCATTGGTCAGCCAACCAGGAATGTGATCTCCAGCGACGAATACAAAGGAGCTCAGAAAGCCGGCAGTGAGCAAACCGACAAATACTGTTTTGTATGCAGTGTATCTAGCTCGGTTTGGTTCAACGGTGGTCAGCAAATACGCGCATCGTACTTCTGCAGCATCACCAAAGGCGTCTGCAACAAGTTCGATAGCGTTCCAGAGGAGTCGTAGGATGCTCCAAGCTACAACAGCAGTTGGCCCTAAAATTCTACAAAAAAGAGATGAAAACGACTCTGGTGAGGGAAAGTCCGACAAGAAAACCTCAACGAGAAATATTACTGGCACTGCTTCGCGAAACCTACCTTGCAATCAGCGTTAAAAGTGGCCACTTCATTCCCATTGAAAGCAAAAAGCGTGAGTAAGCATTATCCGAAACGAATGACAACATCAGACGGCAGCACAAATATAGATTGCCGTACCTCTCCTTTTGTAAAAATATACCCGAATGAGAGTGTGAAGCTCGTTAAAAGTAGTTTTTTGGCTGCTTTGTGGTTCTTCGATACGAATAAAAAATAGTGGGTGGATTCACAGCAATAAGTGAGCACGCGGCGGACAACCAATGGGAATCATTATTAATAGCTGGAGCTGCAACTTACTCGTGGTGCCAAACATCCAGTCATGCTCTCCAAGTATGGTACCAGCCAACCGTTCCACCAAATGATGGTAAGGTTGAGAATCAGAAAGGTAACTCCCACCAAGAAATGAACCATGCCAATGGTTTGCAAGGTCGGATTGGTATAAGACGTCACAAGGAGAATTGCCACAAAGGAAATGATTTGTTCCGTCGCGATCAGGATGGCGCTGTGACCTTCCAATTGAATAATATTCAAAAGGGCATGAATGGATTCGTTCACACTCGAAAAGCCATAATCCAATAGTAGTACAATGGCATAGCTTGTTCCCATGTCGATGGTTTCTTGGTCCATTCCAAACCACGCCAAGACTATATCCATGGAAAAGTACCAGACCCCACCAAGGGCCAGACTACCAAGAATACCCAGTAAAACGGAAAGTTGAAAATAGTCGGCAACTAGTTTTCTCCGGTGTGACAGGGGCGCCCAGGCCCAAGCCCGACTACTACTGACACTACAACACAAGGTAGTGAGAGATTCGTGCATTGCCCCCGTGGTCATTTGATACGTGACTTGAATGCACAATTTGACCAAGACATAGGCTGCTAGGGGGCGTGTTCCCAACCGTTTGCCAATTAAGCCGGCCGTCAACACTTCCACGGAACCCTGGACCAATGCTTGTGCGACAAAGGGACAGGCGAGATGCAACAGACGTTTCATGTCTGTGTCATAGTGAATCACTTGGAGGAAGGAGTCCCAATTGCTACTGCTACTACTAGTAATACTGCTCTCTTTAGCACCACTCTGTCCCGTATTGGTGGCTTCCGAGTGGGAGGACAAACTCTCGATTTCATGGTCGTTGTCGTCGCTATCACTTTCGTCGGTATTACCACTGTCGGCGGAAGTCGCAATAGCAACTTGATTGTTTTGATAGACAACCTCCAATCGCTGCATGGTATGTCTCCAACGTGCGTGAGTTCGATGACGAGACCATCGAGTAGGCGTTTTGAGCACCGCTTCAAAACCTTCTGCTTCTGCTACGTCCTCTTCCTCCTCTTCTTCTGCAGCAGATGCTTCTCGTCGTTGTCGTGGTGTGGAAGGTGGAGACGAGGAACTATCGCTGCTTGATACAGTTTTGGTAGGAGACACGACCAGTCGGTCCATGCTGGGACGGCCACTCTTTTTGGGACTGCCAGTGGGAATGGCGGTGGTCGTGACCATAGTTGTTGTTTCCTCTTGTTTCTTCTTGCGAATCTTGTTTTGCCTGCCACGCTTCCAAGCTACCATACAACAGAGTAAAATTGTTGTGACAATGCAAAAGCCCAAGGTGGCAAGATACACGTAAGGATCCGCGCTTTGTCTCGAAGTGACATAATTCTGGTAGGAAGTCGATAAGAAAAACTGGCTCGTAAAATTATAATGATGATTCTCATTATTGCCAGCCATCGCATGGTCTTTCTCGGTTGCATCCGCATCATCCAACAATAATGGGCCGCTGCTAAAGCCAACAGTGCTATCATCCAAATCGTCCTCGACGGCATCCGAGGCAGTTTCATTGTTGTTATGAAGAAGATGGTACTGGTGGTCGCTCAACGTCATGGTGGTCAAGTTTCTTGCTTGAAATTCAGAGATGATTGATTCAAAAAGAAAAGTATGACTTCACTAAATCTACTGCGCTCAAATATGAACATTGATTGACATCCAATAGGTCACACGTAGCTATCATTCAAAAATACTACTTAGACTCGATTGAAATAGGTGTAATTCAAAATTCAAAAACACGGATTAGAAATAGATCAAGAAGCTGCCCGTGTCTTTTGAAATCTCACTTGCACGCACACGAGATCGTTAATGTTGGATGCAACTTTTTCAACTTTTTTGACTCAACGCACAAACAATAAATTGATTGGAACAACCCACCGTTCAGATAGATACTAGTAGTATCTATCTACTACTAGAGTATTGTAGCCTGCTAGATCTTGACTACCGTATCGATCGTGCTGTGATCCATTCGTATCGGAGTGATTGTGGTTGCTGACGTGTAGGAGAGGCTTCCCATCTGCCATCCGTCACGTTGTGGAGTTACTCCGAGTAGCGAGTCGTAGCTACTAGACCAGAGAAAGCAGGCATCATAAATCCCAGCTTGTTGTTGCAGGCAAAGCACTCCCAAGGAGAAATGACGCTGACAGAAGACAAGAGACGAAAGAGAAAACGATCAGAGAGATCCATACCTTGTCGCTTCTTCTCGGAATGTTGTTCGTTGGAACGGTGGCAGCATCGAAAAGAAATACCAATACCAGTGGGGCATGAGTCCTCCTCAACAAGCATGTTTTCCCAATGGGGGAAACGAATTTCTCTCGGAATCTTCATTATGATCTTTCTCATGATTGTGGTCACGAGATATACTACCATATCGTTCAACAACAACAGCAACAACCAGGGGATATTATCAGTACTAGGACCAATACCAACGGTCCATCCATTATTCTTGAAAGGGGGCTCATCAGCAGTTGCTGGAGAAGAGATACCTGGGGCGATAAAAGAAAACGAAGAAAATAGTGGGGATCTAGAAGAAGAACTCGCAGCATTGCTTGAGACGGAAACAGCACAATCAATAGAAAGGAACAATATACGGGGGCGACGGGGGGATAGACTGCGTCGTCATATCTTGAAACGTCGTCAAGCAGTGCGACACAAAGAAGTTCGGCGACGAATACGAGGGATCGAAGTCACTACTCCAAAACAGGAGGAGCTTGACGCAGCCATGGGAGGTGCAATGAGAGGACGGCTTCTTAAAATGAACAACAACAACGGCAAAAGCAAAAGACGAATGAATAACAAAACCATTAGCATAAAGAATACAGAGCTTTTGATTGGTGGTGGGGCAGCAGCAGCTGCTGCTGCACTGGGGGCAGGTTTGTTGGCGACCGCTATTTTTGCATCTCCACCGGCGACGCCCCAGCCGGGGCCGTTTCCCGTTCCTGAGCCTGTCGAAACAATCGCGCCAGCAACTTTACAGCCATTCCCAACAAAATCACCCGAGAGTCCCCCGGTATTCTTCCCAGATACATATCCTCAAGACATACCAAATGGGACTGCACCTAATAGCACAACAGAGCCAGAAACTATACAACCGTCCCCATCAAACTCGTCAGAGAGTCCCCCGGTAAACCTCCCGGATACCTTGCCGCAAGACATATCCAATGATACTGCACCTGACAACACAACAGAGCCAGAAAGCTTAGCACCATCCATATCAAAGCCACCACAGAGTCCTCCAACCCAGCTTCCAGATACATTGCCTCAAGATATACAGAATAAAAGTGCACCTGCCAATACAACCGAGCCAGGCACTTTAGTACCACCACAGACTGCTCCAACACAGACCCCGGATGAATTGCCTCAAGATATGCAGAACATGACTACACCTGCCAATACAACTGATCCAGAAACTTTAGCACCCTCCCTACCACAGAGTAATTCAACACCAGCTACAATGCCGCAAAACAACAGCCTCCCTGCCAACACCACAGAGTTTGACACTTTAGCACCCTCTCAATCAATGTCACCACAGAGTAATTCAACACAACTCCCAGCTACAATGCCTCAAAACAACACCCTCCCTGCCAACACTACAGAGTTTGACACTTTAGCACCCTCTCAATCAATGTCACCGCAGAGTAATTCAACACAACTCCCAGCTACAATGCCTCAAAACAACACCCTACCTTGCAACACAACAGAGTTTGACACTTTAGCACCCGCTCCATCAATGTCACCACAAAGCAATTCAACACAACTCCCAGATAAAATACCTCAAAACAACACTGTACCTACCAACACAACAGAGTTTAATACTTTAGTACCCTCTCAATCAATGTCACCACAAAGCAATTCAACCCACCTCCCAGATACAATGCCTCAAAACAACACTGTGCCTGCCAACACTACAGAGTCCAAGACTTTAGCACCCTATCAATCAATGTCCCCGCAAAGTAATTCAACACAGCTTCCAAATAAAGCACCTCAAAATCACACTGTACCTTGCAACACAACAGAGTCCAACACTTTGGCGCCCTCTCAATCAATGTTACCACAAAGCAATGCAACCCAACTCCCAGATAAAATGCCTCAAAACAACACAGTACCTGACAACACAACAGAGTTGGGCACTCTAGCACCCTCTCAATCAATGTCACCACAGAGTAATTCAACACAACTCACTGATTCAATGCCTCCAAACAGCACTGTGCCTGTCAACACAACAGAGTCCGATACAAATCCACCAGAAACACAGCAAGATACAGCTCCTGCACCACCAGATGGGGATACTGGTAGTGCCAATGGCAACAAAAATATTTTTAAACGTCCAAAGACGATCCATGTCGATTCTCTATTTGAACACTTTGATTTGGGTGATGATGAGGGGCCGGATATATTCGATTTCGAAACTACTCATGATTGAATTGGAATAAATAAAATATATCAATGAAGGAAATGGACGTAACCTTTCACCATACGATGGACCAAATGGCCACATCTATAGACAGTGGCACAAAAGTAAAATAAATTTGCCTTGCTATACTTTCTATGCTGATTCAGTCTTCTTGAGTTTCTATCAAACACCACAAGTCTGCTGCTTTGCTGGTAACAGTTCCAGTGGTTGCAATGTTGACTGTTTCGTCCTTCCCGCGGACCACCACATAGCTACCCGTACCGAAGCCTGCTGATGCGCATACCAAGGGAGTACCTTTGTCCCACTGCTTTTCCGTTTCGAATTCTTGTCGTTTGCCAAAGGATGATGCGTTGCAGTCTAGATTGCCAAACATGCTTTGACCCATCCACCGACGGTTGTATTTACTTTGCAATCCAAATAAACTACCTTGCCGTTTCCATAACCCAAAGACACACATCTCGTAGTCTAGTGCAGGTCTCAAGATTAAGGTGCCATTGCTCACCGCCAAGTACTTGTTGGTGCCGACGTGTTTTATGAATACAAAGCTATGAAAAACAGGTTTCGCAGGTGCCCATGACTTACAGAAAGAGCAATTGCACAATGCATGTAAGGGATCAATCAGAGCTGAATGGAAATAATTACGCTTGCATCTAGTAACATACCTTGGATTGAACGAGCCGATCCGCACGGCGAGTCACCATTCTCGATTTGCCGAGGATATCTTCCGCTTTGTTGTCTAAATTATCTACCAATGCTGAATGCCTATCGGTGACTTCGCTCAAATTAATGGCAATGTTGCCAAGTTCATCGAGATGTTGTGCAAGTCCATCCAAATGATCATCTTGTTCCTTCAAGATTCTGTGTGCCTCTAAATCCTTATCATCAAATCCGATTTCCACTGCCCTGTAGGAAGTTTCTTTCTTGTCGCTTTCATCTCCCAACTCTAGCGTCTCGCGTTCTTTTTTGTGTTGCTCAATTTCGTCTCTTTCTTTTTGGTCTTCTCTCTTATTTCGTTGTAGAATTCTTAGCTTAATATCTTGCCTTGATTTTAGCAATCCCAAGTCTTTTTGCAATCGCAGAATAAACGCCTGCGTTTCTTCCACGAGCGGCTCATCGACATTGTCGTATAATGTATCGATTTCTTGATTTTCTTGCAATAATGGCATGCAATTTACAAACAGCTTGTCCACCTCTTTTTTGGCAACCTCGTACATGCTTTCACAAATCATATGACAGGTTTCCTCCTGTTCTTCTGTTTCACACGTCGCCAACACTTTAATGTTGGCGTGATAATTTTGAATGGCTTGTGCGGCATCCCTACAGGGTGGCGGAACTGTTTCGTAGACACTGGGAACCAATTTACTATTCGTGTTGTTGTAGGGCTCGTCGTCTTCGGACCCCGGCGGCCGCAATTCCTTGGCAAACATATTGGCAACCCATCCGGACCACGTCATGCCTCGTAAGACCCGTCCCGCCTTGTCTAATTTGTAACTGGTTTCATCGGCCATTTTTTCGGCATTTTCCAATTGTTCTCCTTGCCGCGAAGCTGCTTCCAGTGTTTCACGTCCCACTTCAATGGCTTCGGCCCCGGCTCGCATCGCCGCCCGATATTCTTCTTTGCGTTGATCATCTTGGGATAAGTCAAACTCGGACATTTTGGAATCAAAAACGTTTTTGAATTCTGTCTCTTTGCTGGTGGCGCGACGGGACAATTAGATAGATGTACTCGCTATTGTTCTATTCGAAATCTCGACTGCTGGTGATGCTGTAATCATTCGTTCAATATACAAGAGGAGCGAGGGCGGCTGAATTTATTGTCGTGAAGTTGTGTTGTACTAGCTACTAGTAGTACTACTAGCTAGTAGTAGCTGTTTTTAATTATCGTGTCGTGTTGCCAATCGACGAATGTCAATGAATCGTGTTGTCACCGTAGATCGTGTCCGAGGAAGAAAAATGAAAACGTCGCACATTTATTCGTATTTCTTGAAATATGAAAACGACGCACACTTATTTGTTTTTCCAAAATTACAGTAGTCGAACGCTCATTGGCTCTTTGTCTAAATACCAAACGTCAACATCGTTTTGCCTCCAACTTTTGTAAATCCTTTGTGCCTTTTGCTCATTCATTTCTCACGCCTCCTCAATATGCACGTGCCAGAACGTTGCTGTAGATCTACATAGCTACTACTGTAGTGTACAGTGGGGTAACAGTAGAAAGCGTGACTTCTATTCAACCAAACGCAGGGTAGATTTCTCGGAGCGAACCCTCGCCTCTTTTGGTTGCTCGACCCATGCATTTGATTTGATGGATCCTCCATTCTCATCACTGACTCCCACCTTTATTCATTCATTCATTCATTGGAACTATCACAATTCCAGCTATTAGATAGCTAACTACTACACGAGTAGTAGCTATCAACCCTGTTGGCTAGCTAGACGACTACTAGATTGCTTGATAAATAGCTGGGAGAGACAGGTTCGAGAGGAAGCTCGGATTGACAGTCATTGCAGCAAAGCATCGTTCCGGTTCCTTTACTATTCAATTGTACTCTGGTGTTGTTGGCATTCGCGAGTTGAGAACTCCTACAATCATACTTTGAAGAGCAACGAACGAGACAAGACAAGACAAGCGAAAATACAGCACAGAAAGCAACATGGAGGGTGATGACGATGATGGATTTGTGGGATATGTGGAAACGACCAAAAATTTGGGTGGAGGATTAATGGCTGCCGCTTTTTTTGGCTTTTTGGTGGCCTATGGCGTTGTGTTGCCCTTGTTGGTTCGAATGAAACGTCGACAACAAGCACGTCGCAAGGCTGCAGAAACAACCTTTGTAGAAGAAGAAGAAGAAGGTCATGACAACGCTGACGCTGAAGTTGACGTGGACTTGTTGATATTAGAAGAGGATCATCAGTTACATTCCAGAATACAACAGACAGGTAGCAGTACAAGGCACAACCAGCACAATAATGGGCATCATCATCATCATCATCGCCACCACGAAGGTGGTGATGATCATTCGGTCGGTTCTTCTACGACTCAGGGCAGTTTGATTGGTAACGCTGTGGCGGCTGTTTTGGATCAGCCACGAGTTCCCAAGAACAAGACACAAAGAAGACGAAGACGGTTGAAAGAAAAGCAACAATATGAACATCAACAACAACAGCAAGCCATGATAATGGGAGGAGCTGGAAACAACAACACTAGCACCAGTGCCAGCAGTAGTAGTGCTGTCACATTGATGCAGGGACTCATGGCACCCCATCCTGGATCTTCGGATCCCGTAGTAGTGGATCCTGAGTTTGCACCAGCTACTGCTACTGCTACTGCTACTGCAACTGCATCCAAGAAGCAACATAATAAGAATGACGGGCAGGAAGAAGAGGAAGATGAGGACATGTTTTTTGACACCACATCACGCCCTGATTTTGAAGCAACGTTATTGCCCGCAGACAAGCTCGTCTCATCCTCCTCCCACAACAAACACACAAACACCACCACACGACCACCAACACATCCATCCTCGCCAACACCACCACAACCAACACCACAAGTGGAGGACTTGGATGACATGGGCATCTTGGATAAACTGGCGACGATTGCGGCTTGGGATAGAGATATGAAGCGCATCATTCGATTAGCCTTACCGTATTGTACACAAGCCTTAATTACAGGCCTCACAGATACACTCAATGTGGCCGTAATTGGGAAATTGGTAGGAACCCGAGAAGTATCGGCCTTTGTCATTACCAATTTACTGGTAGAGCTATCCAGTGAATTTGTCGGTGGCATTCATGAATCCTTGGCCAGCCTTTGCAGTCAAGCCATTGGTGCCAATAACAAATATTTGGCGGGGCAATATTTGCAAATTGCCACCATTCTGTACACCATTTTCTTTATCCCCTTTATGGTTCTCTGGGCTTGTTATATGACGGAAGCCCTGCTGTGGATGGGATTTGATGACGAAACGGCCCGCATTGGACACCAATATACATATATATTGATTGTGGATCTGCTCATGGATGGCATAGGTGAAGCAATTCACGGTTTGCTGGATGTGGGTGGTTTCGAAAAGTGGTCCACGCTGATTGCCGGCACTGAAGAGATTACGGCCTTCCTTGTCATTTTGCTCGTTAGCCTGTATGGAAACCCCACTCTGGTCACCATTGGCCTGCTGCAATTTGGCATTGGAATGGTGTTCCTCGCCGTGAACATTGCCGTTATTCATAAGAAAAAATGGTTTGCCCCCTATCAAAAGGGGATGCTTGGAAACCTGGCCTTGCGGGTAAGTGTTTATTGTTCTGGATGAGTGAACCAAAATGATTGGTTGAGTATGGATGGCTGTGCTACGTCAACGCTCACTCAATTTCATTCACATCGTTTCTCAAGAATGGGAAAGCAGTTTGGTTGGTCCTCAGGTACATCTAGGAGGTTGAACACATTCGAAAACTGACAAAGGTGTCTTTTGGGCTTTTTTCTCATACTTTCTGCTAAATTGATTTTCTGGATATTTCAGGACGTCACTGGCACTATCATTTGGAATGCTTCTAACCGACGGAGAGGTACGATTGACATTGATACCAGTAGAGCCTGCGAGGAACGAAGATGAGAACTGTAGCTCTCGTGGTGATGTTTATGGGGCCTCACCAAAAGTTGCTGTTTGTTGTTCACTTTGTTTTTGCCTCGTCACCCAGTGGGAGATTCTGACCCTTCTAGCAGCTACCATGGGACCAGCCGAAGTTGCAGCCTGGGGAATTCTCAACACTATTTGGTCAGGTGTGTATGCTGCTGAAGTCCTGTGACATGTAGCATATGAAACCTACGTGAAAACCATGCTGAGTGTGGTGTTGAATCATCGGTTACTCATCTCTAGTTTTTTCCATCGTCTTCAACACTGATGTTGCTTGCAGGCACGCACGAGCTTATTGATGGCTTTGCAGACGCGTCGGAAGTTCGTTGCGCATTTCTTTTGGGGAGCGGCCAACCAGACAGAGCCAAATTGTCGGCTTACAAATCCATGATGATTGTTACCTTTGCAGCCCTGTTCCTGACTTCTTTTATATATATGGTTGGTGATGACCTTCCTACGTGGCTCACCAATGATCCCGCGTTGCAGAGCATATTACGTTGCTTACTGCCCTTGTTTGGGCTTGGCGAATTTGGTACGTCTTAGTGTGGCAGGTTGGCGGTTGGTATGCGTGTGGTGTGGCATTACTAACAAGCTGCTCGTGCGTTCTTGTGTTTCCGTAGTCATGGCATTAGACACCATGGCGTGGACGCTGATTGGGTCACAGGGACGATATCGCCTCGCCACAGTTATTGTGTGTCTGGTCAGTTGGTTTGTGACGCTGCCCTTTGCCGCGCTCTTTTCTCTAGCCTGGAACGTGAATTTGGAGGGGCAGATGACAGCCTTCATTACAGGATATCTGTGTATGGGTGTTGCTCATTCCTATTGTCTGCTGACTTCGAATTGGGGCAAGCTTTCTGAAACAGTCATGGAATCACAGGAAGCAGAGTTACTCCTACTTCGCGACGACGACGGCCCCAATAACAACAAGCCCTCGAAATCGACATCGTCGGCAACAGGACTTGGATCTCGGCAGTTTCCTATGGATGTGGAAGTGTGCAGTAGCACCCCAACGTCCAGAAGCAATGAAGCATTTGAAGTGATTGCACATGAACTTTCCTAATAATTCTAGAACGCCACACTTGCAGTACTCGCGTTGGTTTTCCAGTAGGCGGGGCAAACTGATGCTGTCTTTGGTGCCTTATGATTTTAGTTTGGGTTCGGGAGGGGGCATACAGTAAAGGCTCTGCGACGCAGCTTTTCTGGCGGGTGCCTTCCATTCGTGTAGCTGCTCTTGGCAGTGCCAAACGCGCCTTTTGAAGCATAAATGTTTAAAGTATAAAAATAAATAGTGGGTGGATTTTGTTTAAGATTTCCATGTTGTCAGTAAATTCTTTGGCCCTCAATATGATGATTATTATTTATTTTGTGTTGGCCTCGACCAATATCATAAAGTCGTCAAAGGCCGCAATAGCTTCTTTGAGCGATCTTAAAATGGCCAATTGCGCCACCGCCGATACCCCCAATTGTCCACGAATGGCTTGTCCAATTTCCACATCGACGCCCGACCACAGTGCCACCATTTCTTGAAAGGATTGTTGATATTTTAGCACGCGCATTTGATTGTTGCCGGAATCCGAGACGGGATATTGACGTTGCACTTGTTCTTGAATGGTCATTCCAGCACCGGTCACCTTGGGAATCAAATTCAAAACTTTAATGCCGGCTTCTTCCAATTTTCCGGCCAATATCACGGCTTGAATATCCTCAGCGGCGACTCGTTGGGTTTGTAACACTTCCTTGGCGACTAAAACGGATTTGGGTGGTCCTTCTGTTTTCAGGTACTTGACGTCGGGAGCATTTTTTTTCAGTGCTTCTTCCGTGTTGAGCATGGGAGAATCAATGGCAGCTTGGAATGGAATTTTATACACACCAATGCAATCGGGGGACAAGTCTCCAGGAAGGCAAGCGGCATGGGCTGCCTTTGTGGCTGGTATAACTGCTGCTGCTGCGACTGAGAAACCTTGAATGGCCTTTGCAAAGATATCTCGTCTTGAGCAACTGTTTTTGGTGTTTGTGGAGAGTGTTACAACTTCTTGTGGTGCTGTTATTATCAGAAGTACCAGAAAGAGGGACCCTGTGCTAATTGAAGCCATGTTTTTGCGTTTGGAATTGGTTTTCGTCGCCATGATTATTGTCGGTAGATCTTTCGCAAGAATTGTGTTCTCAATTAAACCCAATAAAAGCTATGAATTATGAAGTTGATCTGGCAGGTAGTCGAAACAAACTTGTCTGTTAGTGCAATGAATAGCTAGCTAGCTAGAGTAGATACTATGATCTTCTTCAGATCGAAAAGTTGACAGTCCTCTTTCAGAGGAATCTTTTGGAAGGTGTCGCCTGTGACACAAAAGAATTTATTCGGCTTCTTCTGTCGAGGTGGCAATCCAGTGGCTGGCCCAAGTAAATTATGAGATAGCAGTTCTCCTCTCGCGCGATGAGTGGTAGCAAGTTTTGTATGACGTCGTCGAACAGTCAGTGAAGAACGTTATTACAATTGTCCTACGTACCGTGCATGGAGCCCCATACCAAACTAGTCTACTGTAAGCGTAAAAGATATATGCAATATCTACTGTATGATTCTCCACCCACAAACTAATTTCTTCATCAGGGAATTTGTTTTACAAAAAATAAATAATAATAATACATCATGAGAAACGCTGTTATTTTTTCGGCACTGGTGCTCGCCTCGTTGTCGCTGGTGGAAGCATTGTTGCCTCAATTCGGAAAGATTGGAGGAGCCGCCGCCAAGTCCAATGTGTTTGCCGATGAAGCCATTGCCGTCTTTAGTAAAAAGTTTCCTTTTGACCGAGAACCTCTCAAACCATCGGCGTTTTTAAGCATTGGTATGCCAGGAACCGATATTGATGGCACCGAATATACCGTGTACAAGAAGGGTGAATCGCGTGGCAAACGGTTGACGGATATTTCCGAACAACAAGCCCGAGCTACCTTTAATGAACTTACCAAATTATACGGAGGAGAAGATGCTTTGACCATGACCAAGGCATTGCCCGTGTGTCTTTCCTTTAACAAGGATCGATTTGCGCTCTCCTTGAAAGAATACGTTCAAATTTTTGGCGAAGACGATGCCAAAGCCATGGTGGTTCGAAATCCTGGTTTGTTGGCGGTTCCACCTTTCGAAGCCGCCCGCGCCACTGATCAAACCATGCAGGCTAGTTACGTCATTGGCTTTACACGACCCTATGGACCCGTGTTGCTTCCTGGTCTCCTGGCGTTGCTGTTGGTACCCGCCTTTGAAGGTGTTTCGGGCATTCCCATTCGAGCCGCCATCTTTGCAGCTATTACAGGAAGTTCTTAGACAAAAATCCAACAACGACTGTACAATTGACATCTTTTCTTCTGGAAGACGATACAAAAGCAAGATGGGGTGTCTGATCAGTTACAGTACACACATTTGACAATAAGCTAACTATTATATTTAGTTTTTCAAGCTGCTCAATTCAGACGGAAAGAATGGTGCACAGGACTATTCTTGCAGAATAAAAGTGTCCACAAGGCTTTCTTATCTCACTCCAAAAATATTTTTGTTAGTCATGCCAACTGGTTTCTTGCTATGCACACATGCAATCCCTATGAAGCGCACAATGAAGTCCATTGTTATAAGTGTAGGATGTTGTTTTTGATACATGATGTTTTGAAAGTGGTGCTATATCAATAGATGAATGGATCAAATTGAAGTATCAAAGATTTGTCATGTGATTCACCATGTTTCAGCATGTGTGCCACATTCCTAGCAAATTAGAAGTGCTTACCAATCTTTCTAATTTTGTTCACGGTCGCTGCTCACAATGCCAAAAGATCCCTTAAATAAAGTAGAGCGTCAAACTCTTCCCTAAGTTTATGGGAGAGTTTCAAAATGTACTCCAAACTCTACTCTGACCAAGGGGAGAGGTTCGAACATGTGTAAAAATGTGTCATATTTCTTTTCTTGTTAAATGAACTCTCCCCTAAACTCTTCCCTAATTTAGGGGAGAGTTTCAAACTCTCCTCTCTATGTTAGGGGAGAGTCTCAGACTCTCCCCAAATTTTAAATTCTCCCCTTATTTAGGGGGCCCTCCATTTTATAGTATACTCCCTTTATGGAAATGAGCAATGCTCCAGGGAAGGGATTGTTTGCTACTCCAGTAATGTTAGTAAAGTGTTGAACTGTACCGACCAAATTGACCGAAATCAGGCGTGCTTCCCCGTCCCACGCGGACCGGAATAACTCCAACCTTATCTAACGCGATTTTTCCTGTAAGCTGGCAGTCACATTTTTCGCGCGGTCACATTTTTCGCGCGGTACAAATACGGTACGGAAGGCTGACACACTACAGTACTAGCTAGCTACGTACTGTAGCTACTACCAGTAGCTATTAGTAGAGCTAGCTAGCTAGCTGGAGTAGTACACTGTAATAGCTAATGCTTACCACTCTTAATTTTCTCTCTGATGATCGTTAGATAGCTTGGGTCAAGAGTGAGTTTCCGCTTCGCACCTACACGGAGCACACAAAAAGACGCTGCCATCATTACGTTACCATCCAAAACCCAAACGCGAAAGATCATAAAATACAGGAATCCACCAAGATGTTTTATTCTTCCAGCAAATACAATGTCGCCTTCGTTGCCCTTCTCATCGTCGGGGTCCTGTTGTTCTCGTATGGTGAATTCGAGTTCGAGATTGGCGGTGTTACAGCGGCGGATCATTCCACGGAGTTCAAGAACAAGACCTTACATGAAGTGTTTACAGAGGTAGTCTTTCACGGCAAATTCATCGATAACATGACACACGACGAAGTATACACGCATGAATTTTTTTACGATGAGAAAAAAAGCAAAGAAGAAGATTTTTACACAGAAGATGCAGACGAAGCAGAAGAAGCTGCATTCATTGGAGCCGAAGCGGCCTTTGCCATGGAAGAGGACGAGCTCAACAAAGCGGCAGAACATGCATTTTACAAGCATCACCATGATGAAATGGTGAAGATTTCCAACGACAGCAATATTGAAATGATGGTATGGGGGGTTGCAGGGGGCTGGAATAAGTTTAATTGGCCGAGAGGTTTGAAAATTAGAATTGATCCCTCTGTGACTTCCTTCGATGACATTCCAGATATTCAAAAAGCACGTTATATTCACCACGGTGCTGGTCTGTGCGCAAACGTCAAATTGTTTCTTCAACATCGGAGCAAACCCGGGAGCATACCCATCCCACATGTTTACCTAACTGGCACTGGTCGGGATTTTGGTGAGTTCGGTTATCGTAATATTGCCCAGATGGAGAAACAGGGTTGCTCTCGAGAAATGATCATGGAGTACATCAACCACGAAGACACTCTTGCCGTATTTACCAACCAGGATCAGGACATTGATCACCCCAAAGTTACATCTATCCCCTTGGGAGTGCAGGGATTTGATAAGGCACACCTCGTCGAAGAATTCTCCCCCGATCGGCCTGCGCTTTTGATGGTAAACTATCGTACGAAGAATCGAGGTATGCGATTTGGAATTGATGGTATCGTGGGAAAGAATTTTAGAAAGGCCGGAGTACCATATAGAAACACTTACGGTACCTATGCAAAGGAAAAATTTTACATCGAAATGCGAAATAGCAAATTCATCTTGTCACCGAGAGGCATCGGGACGGATTGTTACAGACACTGGGAGTCGCTGTATAGGGGGATTATTCCGGTCTTTGTCATTCCGGAAGAGAAGCACGACGGATGGGCGTCTAAGACATTTACAAAATTGCCAGTTGTGATTGCGAAAACGTATGAAGAGATTACACCCCAATTTCTGGAGGAGGAATATGCCCGCCTCGTCCACCATACACGACCAGAAGAGTACGAATGGCAAAGGTTGACTGTGAACTGGTGGAAATCATACGCGGAGTCATTTGTGGCGGAATACGAAAAAAAGCATGCGGCAAATTGATGATCAACATCGGGCCTTCCCTACTGTATGATTTTTGGGTCCTGAACGGACCAACAGTGCCTAGACGAAGCATTACTTGCTTGACAATCAGAAGACTACCGGTGGATTATGCTAGGCTTCGAATCGGCGCAAAGAACATGGGCATATTCCATATAATCAAAGACTAGTCTTCTTCATATAAATTCCAATCGATTCTTGAGCCACCCAACACTGCTGATGTTGGAATTGCACATATCCTTTGTTCATGTATCGAAATCGATTGCACATCTTCTTCTCTCCTCCCATGAAAATACAGTGGTTGTTGGTACAATTTCCCCAACACGCATGATTTCCTAACATTTCTATGATGCTGTATTTGACTTTTACTATAGTCGCCGGTGGCAGGGTGCCTTGAAAATCCTTTTATCCTCCTTACTGGAGAAAACAAAAGTTACAATGGCTTGATTGTTGAGAAAACCTTTAGATCCTATTCTGGAATTATCTGGGGGGGAAAGGGATGACGGGTCTTCTACTTATTTCTTATTTCTGAAGCATTGGCTATTTTTGTGCACACTGTCATTGTTGAGAAGATTGCAACAAGACCTATGCACAATTTGTTAGTATAAGCTATGCCATTGGCTAGATCTCTAAGCTAATATCCAAGAACTCAAAGGAAGGAAACACAATTTCAGTTGTAGGACCCTACTGGCATGCTGGTGAAAACCAGATGCGCAATCTTTGTTGCATTCTGGTAAAGCTCTCACATCTCAGTTTGCTGGAACTGGTGGGATGGAGAGTGCACTTTTCTAACACTGTTTCTGGCAGTGAAATTTAACAAAAAAAAGTCTTGCATACCACAGCTTGTTTATCTGACTGCTTTTCCAGCTAATGATCTAGTGATTTATCAGATGTGCTGTTCTGTTCAATTTTTTAGCATGTCAGCCTGGATTTGGAACAAAGTGTTCTTCATGTGTGTCCAACTTTGAAAATGACAAGTTGTTTAGCAAGAGAGCATCTCAACTGATAGAACACTGGGTCTGTGGCACACAACTGATAGGATGTTACCATGGTGGATGTCAGTGCTAGCCAGAGCAAGCAGAAGCAACATCTCCATCTGCCGACTGATGGAATCTAGAGTGATAGCTACAGTGGAGCTAGCTGTTACTAGTAGACACTGTACTACAACAACTTAATTTTGTGACAGACACACATGCAGACACATGTGCACACACACACTTGAAGACAGAGAAAATTGCTCATGTTGCACATCCACCTGAATGCCAAAAGCATAATCAGAATAGCAAGTGAGTTGTCAATTGTTTGCTGCTGCAATTGTTTGAAAGTGTTGTGGTGTGAATATGTAAATCTTGTGCACTGGTATTTGAGACTTTAGTTCCTTGCGCTCAGCCAAGCTGCACTAGAAAAATAAAAATGTAAGGCATGACACATTTAGGAGACATTGATGTTGTTGCAGAACACTCAACTTCAACTACCCAGTGACATCCCATGGGGAGACAATCGTTTACATATGTATTGGTGACTGATTGGTGGGCCTTGGTACGACGTAGCCCTACTGTAAGCCTTGGTATCCCTAATAGTCCATCTTGATGAATGGATTAGTCTCATAAAAACACAAGGAAGGGATCAAAAGAATGTGACAAGTGGCAAAAGACAAGGGTCACATGAAAGACGCACACTCGGGAAGAGGCTAGAGCCACGTGTAAAGCGCCGGTCTCGTGAAGTACGTGGCGTTATTGAATTCATCGCATTACTGATCTTTTCTCAACGGGCCCGTATCTTAGTTTGTGATCAACCTCATCTTGACATCCCACAGACAGCGCTAGCTAGCTATCTACTAGCTAGCTACTAGCTTCACTGGCGAAAGACTGATCAAATCTCTTAGCTAGAGCTAGCCTGGCACTGAAATCCAGTTTACCACACAGCGGTTGATTAGGCCTGGGAAAGAGAATCAGTTACCTGATTATCAAAAGAGTGTTGAGGTGTCGAGTAGAGTCGAGCTAGACAAGTGAAGCACAAGAAAGAGAATCTTTGTTCCCTTTATAGCCCACCTTTGCGGGCAACCACAAGAATGAAGCATCAATCACGTACTTTCTCTATACTCGCAGCAGTGGGTCAGCTGTTGCTCACGTGTCTGATATACCATCATGATGTTGGGGTTGCGGGATTTACATCTTCGTCATCAAAAATACGAAGCCATTCGTTTCTTCTCCGAGGCAAGGATAGTATACGAGCGAGAAAATCCTCCCGGCCACTATTCACACCGAATGGAGGCAGTAGTATCAAGGGAGGATCTCTCATCACGCGTTTCTGGCCGCGAGACATTCGACGGAATGCCAAGGACAACGAGGGTGGTGATAAGGATGGCTTGAATTCCGACTGGGAAGACGAAAAATCAAACGATGACGAAGGCGGCAACTTGCTCGATGGCATCGCGAATTGGTTCAAATCCAAGGAAGGCAAAGAGGACATCAAGACGTACTTTATCAGTCTTTTTATCGCCCTACTTCTTCGCTTTACCATTATTGAACCACGGTACATTCCCAGTCTCTCCATGTATCCGACCTTTGAGGTAGGGGATCAATTAGCCGTCGAGAAGGTCACGAAACGTATAAAAGGATTGTATCGATCGGAAGTGATCGTCTTCAATCCACCGGATACCTTCCGCGAACTGATTGGAGACCCCAAACGAGGAAAAGAAGCGCTTATTAAGCGTATTGTCGCGGTGGAGGTAAGAGTAAATCGGTTCTTTCTAGTGTGATTAGTTGGTTGATTGACTTGTTGGTGCTCACCCTTGGCCTTCCCATCTTTGCTTTTGCTATTCAGGGTGACCGGGTCGAGGTTAGAAACGGAAAGTTGTTTGTCAACGGAAACCAACAAGAGGAGCCATATACAGCAGAGGATGCTAAATATCAATTCGGTCCTGTAGAAGTCCCTGCTGGTACGGTTCTAGTATTAGGTGACAATCGCAACCAAAGTTTCGATGGTCATATATGGGGATTCCTTCCAAAGGAAAACGTCATCGGCCGAGCAGTCTTTGTGTACTGGCCTCCATGGAGAATTGGAAACGGCGGGATGTATTAATTTCAAGGAATGATTGAAAACTGATCCTCCTTATCCATCGAATGGAAGCAACAATTAACTACACAAGGCAACACGCATAGTAAATGAATATACTCATGCAACTCATCCACTGTAAAATCATCATGCTAAAACCCCATTTTCCACTACTAGAAACTCATTATCAATAAATTCTGCTCTACGTTGCCTTCTTTCAAGGAATCTATTTGTAGCGTGTTCAAGCACGATCGTTTCTAGTAGTAGCTAGGCTTGGGCAGAGATTTTTCCTTGGTCATTGCTATCGCCCATTTTGAATTTAAGATCTTCGACTTTTTGCAGGATCGGACTGAGAGTTGGATGGTGCAAATATGCGCTACATTCATAGCACCATACAGAGAGATCCGAAAGACTGAGTGCAACACAATGTCCAACTTTTGGTTCTCCTTTTGCTGTATCGTTGGCTTTGGTTGTCTCCCAATGGACAAGGCTATGCCCATTCACGTATCGAGAACATCGCAAGGCTCCGCATTCTAAGCACAGCCAGTTTTCATTCGATATACAAGACCCAGTCTCGCTGTCAACGTCAACCTTCGGTTTCCCAGTGGCGGCTACCTTCTTCTTCTCACTATGACTGCTATTATTAGAGTCCTCGTTGTCGTTGTTGTGAAAGTGAGAGCATACCGTGGAGGAAGGATCAAAGGATGCTTCCAGTTGAGACGGAGAAAATTGAAAATGTGTTTCCAAATGAGGACAATTATCAATGGGTACCACGGGACCACCTCCATCTTGGCCTAGACCTTGGTCCAATATAAAGGCACACGCAGCCTCCACGTCGGGGCCTACCACATCGATCGCCTGTTTGGCTGCTCCCAACTCAAAGCCAAAAGCTTGTGTGAGCTGTTCCATGGCGGCCCATTTTCGTGCCAAAATTTCGTCGCTGTCTTGCTTGGTAGCGGCGGCGGCTGGTGGTGGAGTTGGGTCCATTGTCCCGAGAAGAATTCTTCTTACTACTGCAGTACTGTAGCGTCGATCGAGATAGTTACTAGTAGTGCTGTTGGCGATCGGATGGATGATTGCAACGACAGTATGCCCATCAACATCGCCAGTCACGCCGTGTTGATACTATTACTGATGAACTGTAGCACGGTGGAATCAATG
>ENA-ORBV01005921-ORBV01005921.1-microbial-mat-metagenome-genome-assembly--contig:-NODE-5921-length-21967-cov-7.070169_pt1 | contig 21967 bp, 26 predicted proteins | sample MGYA00237777_ERZ505514 | MGnify/ENA primary metagenome ERZ505514 (study PRJEB26160, sample SAMN06269048) | microbial mat metagenome | isolation source: Oligotrophic lake microbial mat | place... | reverse complement strand
TTTTAATGATACGCCGACCACCGAGATCTACACCTCTCTATTCGTCGGCAGCGTCAGATGTGTATAAGAGACAGCAGTCGTGCCTCCACTTCCGAGAGAATCGCCGACGAATGGTTGAGCTGCTGCGACGTGATATCCTGAAACTGGAGCGCTGACATCATCTGAAAGAGTTCGTCACGCAGGCGTGAACGGATCTCCAGCGCCGCCGCGCGATCCGGCTGCTCGGCCGCATCGATCGTGTCGAGTGCGTCAACGAGCGCATTCGCCCGGTCGCAGGAATCCATGATGTTGGACGCCGCGTCCTCGGTCGCGGACGTGACATGACGAAATTTCTCCTGCGTTGCCTGAAGCTTGGCAAACGGAGAGTTCCGCAATGCTGCACGTGTGTCCCGCACCCTGGCGAGAAGTTCGAGAACACGACTGTTCGACTGCTCAATGCTCGCCGGTGGCTCAACAACTGAAGCCGCCGGCATCCGGGAGTTGGTTGACGCCGAGTCCGGCACGACACGAATCTCCGGACTGCGCGCTTTGGTTGCCGCTTCCGACTCGTGCGGGGACTCCTCGCCGCCATCGCTGTTAGGCATGGAATGATCCGCTACGCCGCAGCCGCCGGACTCAGTGCATCCACCTTTTCCTTCAGCACTTGAGGGGTGAACGGCTTGACAATGTAGTTGTTGACTCCCGCCTGCAGCGCCACCATGATGTCCTCCTTGACGGAACGCGCCGTGACCATGAGCACCGGGACCGTGGCCCCATCGGGTCGAGAACGAATGGCCTTGGTAAACTCCGTCCCGCTCATGTTCGGCATATTCCAATCGGTGATCACGAATCCGATGGAGCCATCGAACTTCGCAAGCGCCTCCTGACCGTCTCCGGCCTCGACGACGTCGGTGTATCCAATGCGCTGCAACGAGTTGACCAGGATGCGGCGCATGGTGACGGAGTCGTCAACTACAAGAAACTTCATGATGCCGTTCTCCTTGAATGACCGGACGAAGTGTGAATGGCGAGTCGTGGTCGATTCCGCGTGTGCTCCAGTGCTACCGCCGCCAACCATCGGAATGCGTCGAGACGGTCTATCAACACCATCGAGCGAGTGCTGCCTGCCGAACGAAGCGCCCACCCTGGCTCGGCTCCGCGTCCGAGGTGTGTGTCCCCGCACACGCAGACCGACCGGCCCATCATCCCCGCGTTGGACAGCCAGTGCGGAGCGAAACGACCCTGGGGCCGCCCGCTGTACGCGATGCATCCACTTCGACGGCGGATCGGCTGATCCGGGATCCCCTCGATGTCCTCTCGTCCCGGCCAGAAGAGGCAAGCCACGGCTCTTGCGGTGCGCGGGCCACCATGTCCCGTAGAGATGACTATCGGTCCCACGAATCGATAACTTGAGCGCCCCGGCAAGAAAACTCGCAATCGAGGGAGCGCAAACGGGTCCCACCGACCTCGCGCGACGCGCGTCTCGCACCGCGTACCCCTGACTTCGGTCTCCCTTCGGACGGAGACGAAGGGCGTCGCGTCGGTCCACGTCGTGCTGAGCAGATGAGACTCTAATGGAACGCCGTCTGGCGCGTCGGCGACTCCCCCGTTGGTACGGTGCGGAGGATCGTTAGCGAGCGGTAGTCCCCGGGCCCGCGACTCCCCGCCCGTCCGTGAGCGCGTCGCGCGACCGCACGCGCGCTCCTTCGATATGAAGAAGCGAGAACGACCACGTCGCATCAGCGGAGGGCGTGCGTCCCTGGCGCGCACCGGCCGCGCCGAGGACGAGGTGCCGTTCCCGCCGCCCGCCGCCCAATTCCAACCTCCTGCTCAAGTTTCTTCCGTCGCGCTCGATAATTGAAGTCACGCCGATTGCCATGTGTGCTCATTGCGGCGCCGTCCGGATACGACGAGGTACAGCATGATGTACGACGCTGGCGAATCGAATGAGATTCTGAACGAGTTCCTGGTGGAAAGCTACGAGGGACTCGATCAGCTGGATCGAGACCTGATCGTGCTCGAGCATCGTGGCAATGACCCGGAGCTGCTGGGTCGCGTCTTTCGATGCATCCACACGATCAAGGGCACCTGCGGCTTTCTCGGGTTTGAAAAGCTTGAGGCGGTCGCGCACGTGGGAGAGAATCTTCTGTCTCGCCTCCGTGACGGATCGCTCGCGGTCACGCCGGCGATCACGTCGGCGCTTCTGGCGATGATCGATGCCATCCGAGCCCTCTTGCAGCGTATCGAACAGCATGGCGATGAGGGGGACTCTGAGCACGGCGAACTCGTCGCGGTGCTCGCGGCGCTCGCCGATGCTGACGCGGTCGCCGCCGATGCCGACTCGGACTCGCCGTCCGCCGAGTTTGACGCCGACACGCTCGCCGCCGAGGCGCCCGACGTTCCGCTGGTGGGGACGATTCTGGTCGCACGAGGTGAGGTCGATCCAGCCGACGTCGCGTCGGCCGTTCACGAGCAAGCGCAGGGCACGGCTCAATGGGTCGGGGAGATCCTGGTGGCGCGAGGCGCGGCACGACCAGAGGCGGTCAAGGAAGCACTGGACACGCAACAGGACATCCGATCGGCCAACGTGAGCGACAGCAGTATTCGGGTAGACGTGGCGCTGCTGGATCGGCTCATGAATCTCGTGGGCGAACTGGTGCTTGCACGCAACCAGATTCTCCAGAGTCCTGCCGCGAAGCTGGATGCGGCTTTGTTAGGCACGACCCAACGCCTCAATCTGATCACCTCCGAACTGCAGGAAGGGGTGATGAAGACGCGCATGCAGCCGATCGGCAGTGTGTGGAGCAAGTTTCCGAGGGTTGTGCGGGACCTCGCGATCGCCTGCGGCAAGCAGGTGAACATTGCCATGGAGGGTGCCGAGACCGAACTCGATAAGACCATCATCGAGGCGATCAAGGACCCGCTGACGCATATCGTCCGCAACTCGGTGGATCACGGTATTGAAGGGCCTCAGCAGCGGGTCACCAACAACAAGAGCCCCGAGGGACGGCTGTTGCTGCGCGCCTTTCATGAAGGTGGTCAGGTCAACATCGAGATCATCGACGACGGAGCCGGGATCGATCCGGCCAGGCTGCGGGCCAAGGCCGTCGAGAAGGGACTGCATACGCCGGAATCGGCCGCCAGGCTCAGCGATCGGGACGCAATGAATCTCATCTTCGCGGCTGGGTTCTCGACCGCCGCGAAGGTCACCAACGTGTCGGGCCGCGGCGTCGGGATGGACGTTGTCCGCACCAACATCGAGAAGATCGGCGGGACGGTCGACGTCTCGAGCATTGTTGGCAACGGGACCACCCTGCGCATCAAGATTCCCCTCACGCTCGCCATCATTCCCGGACTCGTCGTGACGTCGGCCGGTGAGCGATTCGTGATTCCGCAGGTGAGTCTTCTGGAACTCGTTCGTCTGGAGCACGAGGAGGCCAAGCTGCGGGTCGAGCGCATCGGGAGTTCGCCGGTGTACCGCCTTCGCGGAAAGCTGTTGCCGCTCGTGCACCTGAATCATACGCTCGATCTGCCTCACAACGGGTGGCCGGCCGCCGCGACGGCCGTCGGCGAACCGTTGAACATCGTTGTCGTGCAAACGGACGGCACTCCCTTCGGTCTGGTGGTCGACGGGATCAACGATACCGAGGAGATCGTCGTCAAGCCCCTCGGCAAGCAGCTCAAAGGCATTTCGGCATTTGCCGGCGCAACGATAATGGGAGATGGCCAGGTGGCGCTCATCCTCGACGTGCATGGGATTGCGCAGCGCGCCGGCGTGCTTGGCGAAGGACGCGAAGCCGCCGCGACGGGAGGCGACGCCGGTCGAGCGGCAAGGGGTGAGGTGCACACGTTGCTGCTCTTTGGGTTTGGAGACAACCATCGCATGGCGCTGCCGTTGTCGGAGATCGCCAGACTCGAAGAGTTCGCACCCGCGATGGTTGAGCATACCGGCCCCCACGATGTCGTGCAATACCGCAACCAGATCATGCCACTGGTGCGACTGGCCGATTCCCTCCCTGGAGTGACCGGAACCGCCGATCCGGCTGATCCGCTACAGGTCATCGTGTACGCGAACGGCGACCAGTACTTCGGTCTCGTCGTCGATCGAATCCTCGACATTCTGGAGGTGCCCGTGACGATGCAGCGACGCCGGACGGGCGGCGCCGTGTTGGGTACGGCGATCATACAGAACAAGGTCACCGACATCCTGGACATTCGCCGACTCGTGGAAACTGTGGAACTCGACTTTGCCAGCTCCGTGTCTGAAGAGCAGGAGATACTTTCGCATGCCTGACGCCACGCAGTATTGCACGTTTCGCGTCGATACCCTCTATCTCGGCATCGACGTGCACAAGGTGCAGGAGGTGATGCGGAGGCTCGATACCACTCCCGTCCCTCTCGCTCACGCCGCCATCGTGGGAATGATCAACCTCCGGGGACAGATCGTGACCGCCATCGACCTGCGTCAGCGGATCGGACTCGCCCCACGCCCGGTCGACCAAGAACCGATGAATGTGGTCATGAGGACCGACGACGGCGCAGTGAGTCTGATCGTCGACGAGATCGGGGATGTCATCGCGGTGGCAGAGGACTTGTTCGAACGCATTCCCGATACGCTGCAGGGCCCGATCCGTGACCTGGTTCGCGGAGTCTACAAACTCGATGGCCAGCTGTTGCTCATCCTCGACAGTGCTAAAGCCGCGCTGTCAGACGCTCCGTCCGCTGTCCCCGCCGAATCCCTCTCTCACTACGTGCCAGGAACCAACAGATGACAACCACTCTTGCAGCCCCCCGCTCCCGCTCCAGCAAGTCGCGTTCGGTCGCCGCCCCATCAGTCGACACCGCTGCGGCCGACGATGCCCGTGCCCTGATCGACGCCATCAATCGCGCGCAGGCAGTGATTGAGTTCACCACCGATGGAACGATCCTCAACGCCAACCAGAATTTCCTGACGACGCTGGGCTATCAACTGGATGAAATACAGGGGCGGCACCATCGCATGTTCATCGAGCCTGCCTACGTCGCCACTCAGGAGTACGCGCAGTTCTGGACGATGCTGGCCAACGGCAAGTCGTTCTCGGCGGAGTACAAGCGACTGGCGAAGGGTGGGAAGGAAGTCTGGATTGAGGCTTCGTACAATCCCGTGTTCGACAGCGCGGGCCGAGTCACCAAGGTGGTCAAGTTCGCGATTGATGTGACGGAGAAGAAAGTCAAGAGCGTCGACAACGAAGGGCGACTCGCGGCACTCAGTCGGGCGCAGGCGGTGATCGAGTTCGAGACTGACGGAACGATTGTCTCCGCCAACGACAATTTTCTGAAGACCCTCGGATACACGATGGATGAGATCAAGGGCAAGCACCATCGGATGTTCGTGGACCCGGCGTACGCGTCCACTCCCGAGTACGCGCGATTCTGGGCGGACCTGAGCGCCGGCACGTTCAAGCAGGCCGAGTTCAAACGATTCGCGAAGGGTGGCAAGTCAGTCTGGATCAACGCCAGCTACAATCCGATTCTCGACGCCAACGGGAAGGTCACCAAGGTGGTGAAATTCGCCGTCGACGTGAACGAGCAGAAGCTGCTGCTGGCCACTGTGAGTGACAGCGCGAGCGCGCTGGCGGCGGCGGCGGAGGAGCTGACGGCGTCCAGTCAGTCCATGAGCGCAACCGCCGAGGAAACGAGCGCGCAGGCGAATGTGGTGTCTGCGGCGTCCGAGGAGGTCAGTCGGAACGTTTCGACGGTGGCGACGGGCACCGAAGAGATGAGCGCCAGCATTCGTGAGATTGCGTCGAACGCCGCCGATGCGTCCAAGGTCGCCGGCCACGCCGTGACGGTCGCGTCCTCGACCAACGACACCGTCGCCAAGCTCGGGGTGTCGAGCGCGGAGATCGGCAAGGTGATCAAGGTGATCACCTCCATCGCTCAGCAGACCAATCTGCTCGCGCTGAATGCGACCATCGAGGCCGCCCGCGCGGGTGAGGCGGGCAAGGGCTTCGCGGTGGTGGCCAACGAAGTCAAGGAACTGGCGAAGGAGACGGCCAAGGCGACGGAAGACATCAGCCAGAAGATCGAAGCGATTCAATCCGACGCGTCGAACGCAGTGAAGGCCATCGGAGAGATCTCCACGATCATCGGACGGATCGCCGACATCCAGGGGACGATTGCGAGCGCGGTGGAGGAGCAGACGGCCACGACGAACGAGATGGGTCGCAACGTGGGCGAGGCCGCGAAGGGCTCGTCGGAGATTGCGCAGAACATCACCGGTGTTGCAGAGGCCGCCGTCGCGACGTCACAGGGATCCGCGGATACGTTGCGGGCGGCGTCTGAACTGACTCGACTGGCGTCGGATCTGCAGACGCTCGTGCGGAAGTTCGAATTCTGACGTGACCGTGAGGGGCGGCAGTTCCGTCGCTCCTCACACCTCATCGAGAGCAACGCAGCGAGGGATGAAGTGCGAGCTTTGATCGTAGACGATTCGCGCGCCATGCGTGCGGTGATCGGTCGGATGGTCGGCGAGATGGGTGTCCACACGATGTTCGCGTCCAATGGACGGGAAGCGTTGGAAGTCATCGAAGCCCAGGGCCGACCGGATTTTGCCCTCGTGGACTGGAACATGCCGGAGATGAATGGCTTCGAGCTGTTGAAGGCCGTCCGCGCCGATGCGCGATACACTGATCTTCCGGTCGTGATGGTGACTACCGAAACAGAGATGAGCCAGGTTATGAAGGCCCTGGAGCACGGAGCCAGCGAGTACGTGATGAAGCCATTCACGTCGGAGATTCTGCGCGGCAAGCTTGCGATGCTTGGCTTCGTGCCGTCGGCACTCTGATGCGCCGCATTCGTGTGCTCGTGATCGATGATGCGGTCGTCGTGCGGCGTCTGGTGACTGACGTGCTGTCGGCGGATCCGGCGATCGAGGTGGTCGGGGTCGCCGCGAACGGTCGCATCGCACTGCAGAAGATCGCCCAGCTGGCGCCGGATATTATCACCCTTGACATCGAAATGCCGGAGATGGATGGGTTGACGACGGTCACGGAGATTCGCAAGCAGTGGAAGCAACTGCCGATCATCATGTTCAGTACGCTGAGCGCACGGGGGGCCACTGCCACGCTCGAGGCCTTGGCCCGCGGTGCAACGGACTACGTCACGAAGCCCGCGAACGTGGGGAGCGTGACGGCGGCGCAACAAAGCGTTCGGGCCGAACTGATTCCGCGGATCAAGAGCCTGTGCGCGGGACTCCTGCTGTCGCCGGACCAGCTGGCGGCGAACCGACTTCCGGTGGAGCACGCGGTCGCGCGTCACACACCAAGTGCAGGGGCCGTCTCGACAACGGCGGCAAAGCCCGTGACTCTTGCCCGAGGGCCGATCGCGATCCTCGCGATTGGAACCTCCACTGGCGGGCCGAACGCGTTGGCGCAGCTCATACCACAACTGCCGGCAGATTTTCCAGTCCCCATCGTGATTACGCAGCACATGCCGCCGCTGTTCACGAAGTTTCTGGCCGATCGGCTGCATTCCATGTCACCCCTCACGGTTCGGGAAGCGGAGCCGGGCGTCGAGATCGAAGCGGGCACGGTATGGATCGCGCCAGGCGACAATCACATGGTGCTGCGGCGGAATGGCGAACAGGTCATCGCCACGCTAACGAAGGAACCGCCGGAGAATTCCTGTCGTCCAGCCGTTGACGTGATGCTTCGCTCCGTGGTGGCGTGCTACGGCCGACAGGTACTCTCGGTGATTCTGACCGGAATGGGGCAGGATGGCTTGCGCGGATCCGAAGCGGTCTATGCAGCCGGCGGATACGTCATCGCGCAGGACGAGCACTCTTCCGTCGTTTGGGGAATGCCGGGCTTCGTCGCGCGCGCCGGCATCGCAGATTCTGTAACGCCATTGGGGACCATGGCACAGACTATCGCCACGCGTATTCGCGTGGCGGGTCACACCCGCGGTCGCGCGAGCGCGCTGGCGCAATAACGTCGTAACTCCATCCTTTCCCAGATCTCAACAAAGTGGTGCCGCATGACCATGTCTGAAGCGACGTTCGCGTTCGTCAGCAAACTCGTCGTGAACCGATCAGCGATCGTCCTTGAAGCGGGGAAGGAGTACCTGGTCGAATCGAGGCTCAACCCCGTAGCGAAGCTCCATGGGTTTTCCTCGGTGGATCATCTCGTCGCCGCGATGGCGTCCTCGAGTTTCGGGACGATGCACCGCGATTCGGTCGAGGCAATGACAACCAATGAGACCAGTTTTTTCCGGGACGTTCATCCCTTCGAAGCGCTCAAGATGTCGATCATTCCCGAGCTCATCACGAGCAAAGCGGCCACCCGACAACTCAATATCTGGTGCGGTGCGGCATCGAGTGGCCAGGAATCCTACTCCGTCGCCATGCTGCTACGGGACTCGTTTCCGGAGCTGCGCAACTGGAACGTGACGTTCCTCTCCACGGATCTCTCCAATCCGATTCTCGCCAAGGCCCGCAGCGGAACGTATAGCCAGCTGGAGGTCAACCGCGGACTGCCGGTGCAGCTGCTGGTGAAGCATTTCACCAAGGATGGCCTCAACTGGAAAATCAATTCCGACATTCGACAGATGATTGACTTTCGTGAGCTCAACCTGATTGAGAAATGGCCGGTGATGCCTCCAATGGACGTCGTCATGATGCGCAACGTGCTCATCTACTTCGACATCCCGACCAAGAAGCGCATTCTTGCCGCCATTCGCTCAGTCATGTCTCCGGCGGGCTATCTGATGCTGGGAGGTGCGGAGACGACGATGGGTCTGGACACTGCATTTGAGCGCGCCCAGTTGGGAAAGGGAGTCGCGTATCGTCAGGTAGCTCACGCCACCAGGAGGGAAAATGCTGCAGCTTGAGCAGACCATTGCGGACGTCGTTGCGTCCGTTTGGGAGAACGTTCTTGGCGTTCATGTCGAGAGCGACGGCTACTTCCAGCCGAAAACGACCGCCGCGACGCAGACCTTCGCTGGCGTCGTCCAGATCTGCGGCGCCTGGAACGGTGCGGTCGTCGTGCAGTGTTCCGACCAACTCGCCCGCCGCGCCGCAGTCGTCATGCTGGGCGTCTCGGAGGCGGATCTCGTCCTGGCGGACGTGCAGGATACATTAGGCGAACTCGCCAACATGACCGGCGGTAACATCAAGGCGCTTATGCCGGAACCGAGCACGCTGGGGATGCCGGTGGTCATCGAAGGACTTGACTTCCGATTTCGAATGCCAGGCAGTGCGCCGATCCATAGCGTAGCGTTTCGGGTTGGCGACGAAGCAATCGTGGTCTCGGTGTTGGAGCACGCCTAGACTCAATACTCGTCTCTTAACGATGCGCGGAGTGTGGAGCGCGGTCTCAAGAGTCAAGTGCAACACGGTTGGAGAATGCGGCCATCTCTTCGGCCATGACTTCGTCGGGTGTTTTCCATCCGAGAGTCTTGCGCGGTCTGCCGTTGAGCCGCCTGGCGATGTCGTCGAGTTGGGTCTGGCTGAGTGCCGACAGATCGGTGCCTTTGGGCAGGAATTGGCGGAGTAATCCGTTGGTGTTTTGGTTGCTGCCGCGGTGCCAGGGCGCGTACGGATCAGCGAACCAGATGTCGAGGGTGAGGCGCTTGGCGAGTGCGACATGACAGGCCATCTCCGGATCGGTTGACACTGTCTTTGATGAAGTCGCCTTCCCAGTGACCCGGTGGCAATCGTTGCTCGATTTCCTCCGGGCGATGCACGATGCGCAAGGCTTCCGGCACCGTTTGGCCACGCGCCGGCGACGGGCGACGCCGACCGCGAACGTGCGTGCGCTGGCGCAGCGCCTCGATCATGCCGAGCTTCAGCGATCCGCGCGGACAGGCGTAAATCGAGGCGTAAATCGTCTCGTGGCTGACGCGGCGGTCGGCATCGTCGGGATGCATCATGCGCAGTCCGGACGCAATTTGCTGCGGCGACCAACGGTCATGCACCAGTCGGTTGTCAACGTGCTGGAACAACGCCGTGCCTTCCTCCAGGCGCCTCCGACGACCACAGCGCAGACGACGGCAGCGACAGGCCTGCGACGACGCCGTGGCGTGGTAGCCGCAGCTCGCGTTCGACGTCGCACACGCAACGTGGTTGCGCGTGAGCTCGCGGCTGATGCTCGATGCATTCCGTCCCAAAGTTCTGGCCATCGAACGCACGCACGCTCCGCTGCACCGCTCGATCATGATCACCGCTCGATCTTCAACACTCAACGGCCGATACTGTTTGCCCATCGCAACACCTTACGTCAGGGTGTTGCACTCGAAAGCTGATCCTAAGGAGGCTCGTCGTCGACCACGAGCACGCACACGACCGATTCGAAGGGACCCGCTTCCGCGGGGCGCAGGGCTCGATCAGCGGGCGCGATGGGGGTGTGATGCGCGGCAAGCGCACGTCGAACGTCGTTCCCTTCCCGACCACGCTCTCGACGGTCACGAGCCCGCCGTGCGCGGCGCCAATGCCATGCAGCACGATCAGGCCGAGCCCCGTGCCTTCACCCACCGGCTTGGTGGTGAAGAACGGATCGAACACCCGTGAGAGGTCGGCCGCCGGGATTCCGACGCCGGTGTCGCGCACGCGAATTGAGACGCCGTCGTGTGGCCATGCCGACGGCGCCGCGGTGGAGATCCTCCTCGTCTCGACGTCGCCACCGAGCCGCAGGCGCCGTTCGTGCGCATTCGCTCGTCTCCCGCGAACCTCATCGCGAACGGCGGTTAAGTTTCGTCCATGCCCACGGTCCGACGATTCCTTCCCGCGCTCGTCCTGCTGGCCGTCGCCGCCGCGCTGTACATCGGCTACCGGAGCGTCGCCTCACGCCCACCGCTGGTTGAGGTGACGGAGGCGCGCACCGAGGACGTGGTGCGCGTGCTCGCCGTGACCGGGCGCATCAAGCCACGACTCGCTAACCGCGTGCAGCCGCTGGTCTCGGGGACAATCCTCACGCTGACGCGAGTCGAGGGGGGAGCGGTCCGTCGCGGCGAGGTGCTCGCGACCCTCGATGACCGGACATCGCGCGCATTGCTCCAGCAAGCCACCGCTCAGCTGACGGCACGCAGCGTTGATGCCGAGCAGCGGGAGCGGGACTACGACCGTGCACGCCGCCTGGCCGACGCCGGCGGTATTCCGCCGCGCGAGGCGGAAAGTGCGAAAGCCGCCCTCGATGCGGCGCGCGAGTCCGTTCGTCAGCTCGAAGCGCTGGTGCGCGAGTCGCGGTCACGGTTGCGCGACTTCACGCTCGTCTCGCCCATCGATGGCTACGTCCTCTCACGTCCGGTCGACCCCGGGCAGAATGTCACGCCGCAAACGATCGTCTACGAACTGGCCACCGCCACCGACGCAGAGATCGATGTGGACATCGATGAGCAGTTCCTCTCCGAACTGCGCGTCGGGCTCGAGGCGACCGTCTCGCCCCTCACCGGTGACCGCCGCCAGTACACGGCGCGCGTGGCGAGCATCGGCCGCCGGGTGAGTGAAACGAGTGGCGCCGTACCCGTGCGGCTTGCCTTCGTGGGCGAGGCACCGCGCCTCCCCGCCGGACTGTCGGTCGACGTGAACCTGATGATCGCGCGCCACCCCTCGGCCACGACGGTGTCACGCGCCGCCGTCGCCGGGCTTGGCGCGGACCCCTATGTCATGCTTGTCCGCAACGACACGCTGGTGCGCCAGGCGTTGCGAGTGATCGACTGGCCGTCGCCGCGCATCGTCGTGATCGGCGGCATCAAGGCTGGCGACCGGGTCGCCCTCACGCCGCGAATCGTGCGAGCGGGTATGGCAGTCCGCACCAAATCAGGCGTCGATGCCTTTTGAGTTCGCGGTCGCGCTGCGCTACCTGCGCAGCGGTCGGCTGCAGACCGTCCTCATCTTCTCCGGTGTAGCGGTCGGCATCGTGGTCTTCACCTTCATGGCCGCACTCATCAACGGTCTGGCGGTGACACTTACCAACGACGTCATCGGCAACCTGGCACACGTGCGGCTCGAACCGACGCCGCGCGTCCCCCGGCAGCTCGACGACGTCGCCGGATTGCGCACCCTTCTCGCCGTACAACGCGGGAACGAGCCGCGCGCGGCCATCAATGGCTGGCGCAGCTTCGTCGCGACCGCCGAAGCAATGCCCGGCGTGATCAAGGTGGCGGCGTCGGTGTCGGGGTCAGGTTTCACCCAGCGTGGCGAGAAGATCGTCCCCATCAGCGTGACGGGCTACGAGCCGGGCAAGGAAAGCGAAATGATCGACCTCGCCGCCGGCATCGTGCGCGGCACGTCGGCGCTTGCATCTGGCGAGGTGTTGATCGGCGTCACGATGGCCGACGAGTTGGGGGTGACCACCGGTCAACGGCTGCGCATCCGGAGCGACCGTGGCCGCGAGCGCACGCTCGTGGTGCGCGGCATCTTCGATGTCGGCAACGCCACCGTCAACCAACGAGCCGTCTTCACCGACTTGTCCACTGCGCAGGGCCTGTTCGAACTCGGGGGCGCAGTGTCGCGCATCGAGGTTAAGCTCGCCGACGTCTTCTCGGCGCCGATTGTGGCCGAGCGACTGGGGGCGTTGACCGGACTCGACGCGGTCGACTGGATCAAGGAGAACGCCCGGCTGCAGGATGCCCTGCGGGCGCAGGGGAGCACGGGCGACGTGGTGAAGTTCTTCGCCGTCCTCCTCATCATCATCGCCGTCGCCAGCCAGTTGCTCCTGTCGGCGCTCCGCCGAAGCGCCGAGATCGGAATCATGCGCAGTATGGGTGTCTCGCGCTCCTCCATTACCGTCATCTTCGTCACGCAGGGCTTCCTGATTGGGCTGCTCGGTTCGGCGCTGGGAGCCGGGCTGGGCTACGGCTTCGCCACGTTCCTCGCGCGTGTCACCCTGCGTCCCGACGGCTCGCGCGGACTCCCGGTGGACCCCGCGTTAGGCGAGTACTGGCTGGCTATCGGCATCGCGACCGTGGCAGCCACGCTCGCTGCGGTGCTCCCGGCCCGCATCGCCAGCGGCGTCGATCCTGTCGAGGTCATCCAGCAATGAGCGACGTCGTGCTGCGCGTTGCAGGGCTCACCAAGACCTATCGTGACGGAGAGGTGGAGACGGAAGTGCTCAAGGGCATCGACCTCGACTTCCGCCGCGGAGAGTTCGTGGCCCTCATGGGACCCTCGGGAAGCGGGAAGAGCACGTTGCTGACCATACTGGGGACGTTGCTCAAGCCTACGACGGGGGAGGTGGAGTTGGTGGGCAACCAGCTCAGTGCGCTGGACGATCACGAGGTCACGCGCTTTCGCAACGAGCACATCGGTTTTGTCTTTCAGTTTCATCACCTGTTGCCCGACTTTACGGCACTGGAGAACGTGATCTTCCCGTCGCTGCCGCGCCGGAGCCGCGATCCCGGTGCTGATCGCGTGCGCGCCCTGGAACTGTTGCGTCGCGTTGGGCTCGCCGACCGTTCCGACTTCCGGGTCACCAAGCTGTCGGGCGGACAGAAGCAGCGCGTCGCCGTTGCCCGCGCCTTGATGAATTCCCCCGACATCATTCTGGCCGACGAGCCGACGGGAAACCTTGACCGCGAGACGGGCGAACTGGTGCTGGGGCTGATGCGCGAACTCTGTGCCGAGTTAGGGACCTTCTTCCTGATCAGTACGCACGATGAAGCGATCGCCGCGCGCAGTGATCGGGTGGTGCGTATCCTCGACGGGCGCGTGGTGCCGGAGGAGCAGGCCGCGGCGGCGCTCGACCACTGACGGCAAGATCATCGGCCTCGGCCGCTTCGTAAGCGCGCGCGGGAACAGCTTCCCATCGTCCTCGCGGCCCAGCTCCCCCCGGGCACGTTGCAGCTCGCGGTTGGCCACCTGCTGATGCGGGCGTCCCATTTCTACTAGACACCATCCGACTTGACCGCAACTTTGTTCACCACTCGAACAAAGTCTGGAACGGACCCACTTCGCCAACTCGCCTGTCGGCGCGACTCCCGGAAGACGAACGTCTCGAGCAGGTGACCGAGCAGCGTCCGGACATCGCGCAGCGCTGCCGCGTCGACTCCCAGCAGGGAGCAGGCGACCCCCGTGTCTCCAATGTGGACCTTTGGCGTTTTGACGAGCCGCTTCAGGCGGTTGGAGTGCCACGGCGGGAGAATGTCGACGAGAAAGACGTGCTGCAATACGGTGACATAGTCCCTGATCGTCGGACGCGAGAGACTGAAGGGCGCCGACAGGTCCGTGACGTTAAGGAACTGCGCCGCCTGAGCTGCGATGGCCGTGAGGAGTCGTGGTAGCGCCTCGAGTGAGCTGATGCGCGAAATTTCCCGCACGTCGCGCTCGACCAGCGATTGAACATAGGTGCGATAATAGGCGCTGCGTCGCCTCGGCGTGCTGCGTTGCAGGGCCGCTGGATATCCGCCGGCGACGATCGTCTCGATCAGGGTGTCGCCCAAGCGCGAGCCGCGACGACCAGGGAAGGTGCCCGCGCGGCGGTCAGCACCGTCACATTCTCAAGGGCGGCTTGCCCAGACGTCGCTACGGCGATCGCCTCGGCCCGCGGACTCGGCGTTGCCAATCCTCAAACTCGCTCGGACCGAGACGATATCTTGCTGCCGATCCTTCGTTCAAGTTGAGTAGCTGCTCAAGTGCTACTTCGACGAAACGCGCCCGATCGTTGCTCGGTATTCCTAAATTCTCGGAGCGCGCGCGGAGGCGGTCCGCGCTCGGCGGTCCGCCATCGGTGACCATCTCGCGCACAAGCTCCCGTAGCTGTTCCCGGTATCGCAGGCGCGTGGGGTCGGGCTGAACCACCGAATCGCGAACGACTCGATACTGCGCCGCGGATCGCTCATACGCCTTCAGGAAGAAGTCGCGCAAAAGCTCAGTGCGTCGGTGCTCATAGAGGGCCAGCGTCCCACGCACGTACTCCCGCTCGTCGGCCCCAACGAACGATAGCGGCGATAGGTTCGCCCTCATGAGCGGCAGATTTGCCACCAGGCGCGATGTTCGCTTGTTGACATCCACAAACGGCTGCAGATATGGAATGTGCACCAACGCGAAGAACGCTTGTTCGAACGGATCCGCAATGGTGTTCAGCATCTCCAAGATGCGGTCGAAGGCCTCCCTGATAACTTGAGGTATCGCCGTCGGCGTATACATGCTCCACGAGATCTCCACGGGGCGTTCTCTCAGCCGACCTTCTCCACTCGGATCGGCCAGCAGGTTTTCGGAAAGCGCCGCGTGTATTGAGAGTATTGTGGTTCGGCGAATCAGGGGCTCTTGCGCCTCTTCGACGATGTACTCGATCGCGGTCTTGTGATTGAGAATCATCTGCGTTTCGGACGCGTCCTTGCCTTCGGCGCGCTGCCCGAATTCGATCAGGTTCTGCGTGTCCAGGCGCGTATACGTGTTTCCTTCGAGCCGGCTCGATGCCCATGCCAGATCGACGAGCAGTCGACTGAGGATGTCCTTGGCAAACGTTCCGGCTGGCCGATCGTCGTCCGGCGTCCTGCCGACCTCGCGAAGCCTCGCCCGGTTAGCCTTGGAGAGGTACCACGTTCGCCCGGGTTCGTAGTCGAACAGCCAGTCACGGTCGTATCCGACGGGCTCTCTCTCCTCCAGCTTCCTTTGCACGAGGGCACGCAAGCGTACCCCCTGCGCCGACAGCTCTACGCACCGGAGCTTCGGAGGGGGCGTCGTGGCCCTCGTCCACTGCGATGTAGGCGGTGCTCTTTCCTCCACCCGTTAGGCGGACACGTCCCTCGACAATCAGTCGCTCGAGTCGACGTTGGAGCGTGCGCGGCGGAATGGATGAGCCGTGCGTGGCCGTGAATGAGGTACCAATCTCATCGCGGCTTGCTCCCGCGCTCTTCTTCCTCAACAACTCGACGATTTGGTCGAGCTCCTCTTGAATGTTCGATTCGCTAACCCTGGCCATCGGACTCCCTCTATCTCACCGGTATTCGTCGCGAATCCGAATACGCGTCATGAATAAGACGTTCGCGACATATAAATACGATGCGCGACATTTAGCGTCACGATTTCTTGAATATTTAGCGGACATTTTGGTTAACGCGCCATAAAATTACGTTTCACGACAAATAGATGGCATGAGCGACAATGGTATTTGTCGCCGTTTGCACCAGCTAACCAAAGTTCGGTCCCGAGAAATAGGCGTAAGCGGTTGCACTGCCTCGTGTTGAATCAATTGTGCGCGTGCAGGCTACTGGGTACAGCATTTTTTACGACACGTTCACCCGGACGTCGAGCAGATCGAAGGCGCGCTGTTGCAGGGGCGTGGGGGTGGTCAGCTGTTGAAACCGCGCCTCGCCCTCGGTGGTGCGTCGCGCCACTTTCTGGAGCGCAGCGTTCGAGCGCACCGCCGGGGCGACGATCGACTTGCGCTCGGCCGCAGCGGCGGCGGGATCGGCATCGGCGAAGAGCAGCGGCGCCAAGGCGCGCACCGTCGCCATCCACACGCTCGACGCGACCGGCGCCGTGGTGCGCCAAGCGGACCTGCCCACCCAGCGCGACGTCATCACCGCCTACTTCGCGACCCTGCCGGGGCCGCACCAGGCTGTCGTCGAATGCACCGGCATGTGGTACTGGCTCCGCGATCTGCTCGTCTCGAAGGGGATTGATCTCCGACTGGGCCAGGCGACGTATCTCAACGCCAGCAGCTACTCGAAGGTGAAGACCGATAGCGTTGATGCGGCCACGCTGGCGCAGCTGCTCCGCGTGCAACTGATCCCGGAGGCGCACATGATCAGCCGCGCCAATCGTGACGTCCGCGACGCGCTGCGGACGCGGTTGCTGCTGGTGACGCGCATCCTCCGCGGTCAGCGGCGTGTCGGCGCCCTGCTCGAGAAGTACAACCTCGCCACGCCGGCGGAGCTGCCGGACTTGCCACGGCTGCAGGCCGAACTCCACGCGGCGCAGCGCGCGCTGCGCCTGACCCAGGTGCAGGACCTGACATCGACCTGAGAGCGTGCACCTCCGCGCCCTCCCCCGGGAGCGCTATGCGCTCTTGACGAAACCTCGTTAGGACTGTTAGCCAGCGATGCGCTCGATGTCGCCGGGCAGTCGGCTCAGCACCAAGTGCTGCAATTGCACCTTCCGGCTGGCGTTGTCGATGTCGATTCCGACCAGGTCACCGGCAGCATCGTAGTCCAGCACGATGCCGGCGGATACCTCGCGACTCTCGACGCTCGGCTGCTCGGAGAGGTCGATGCAGAGCGAGTCCGTCTCGGGATGATAGTTGAGCTTCATGGCCTGAATCCTCGGTCGGGAAACGCATTGTGGATCGTCGTCTGATCGTCGAGGGTCACGACCCGCAGCGCGCGACGATCACGGCGAGGCCCGTGGATCTGGCTAAAGTGCCGATGAGCGGCGCTGGAGCGCGCAGCGCGGACGCGTCCGCTGCATTGGCACTTTAGGCGTCATTGGGCAGCGGCAATTGGCTCCAGCGTGTAGTCCCGGCCTATGCCAGCCGCAACCTTTAGATCTCCGACTCGAAGTGCTGCACGAACTTGATCCAGACGCTTCGCATCCTCGACCGTCAAATAGGGCGACCACGAAGTTTCGACTTCAATGACATTAACTTGGACCTCGGCCACATACCGGCCTTCTTGAATGTACTTGGTCTTTCGTTTGGATGTCATTTGCGCCTCTCCATGAATTGTTCGTCCCATCGCGCTGGGTCGGGCCTATAGGCAGTCACCAGTACGGCTGGCCGGTCAAATACCTTCGGGATCCCCCAGACAGCGTGAATTGGTTTTCCATCGTGATCAAGCGCTAACACCAAAACGGACCGGCCCTTCGGGTAGTCAGGAGAATTTTCTATTGCTCGACCAGCGCTCACTCGGTCCAGAATGTCGGCGTCGGAGATCCCACCTTCAGCCAACTCTTCGTATCCGTGCTCGGATACACGAACGTCTGATGCCGCCACAAGGTCGAATAATACGAGAGAGCGTTTCACTCATTACAAACCTTTCCTGAGTTCTTCTTCATGACGCCGAACGAGGTTCTAGGATAAGTACTTGAGCTGCCTCGCGGGGGGTGCGCACCATTGTCGTTAGGCCGATCGTCGCTCAGAGGGCATCTGTGAAGGACAAGTCTATCCACAGGCCGTGCATTCTCGCCCCGACGACCTTTTCCTACATCTTCAACGCTTCGGTTCAATTGCAGACGCATCAATAAGGCGAGCGCAGCGCGCGGTCGTTCAAGCGACTGTCACTTGCAACCAATGGTTAGCCTGTGCGCGCGGGCACAGGCTGCACCACCAAGAGACTGCTCGTCGGGTCGGAGAGGAAGGCGGTGACGACGGCGACCCGGGCATTGAGGATGGCGACCACATCGGCGGTCCGACAGTTGCCGAGGTGGACCCAGATCACCTTGGGCGGGGCGCCATACAGAAAGCTCCGCTGCCGGAAATCGTCGTCCTTGGGTGACGATACCGAGTCCATGCGTTGGTGCGTAGTCCCAGACGGCCGAGTCGTCCGCGCGAGCGAGGCCCACCTCGCGGACATGGACCCCTCCCGGGAACACGGCCGCTACCAGACGCGGAGCTGTGGGCTCAGGTTCGCATCGAAGAGGAGCGCGGTCACGTCCGGACTATGCTGCCGGATCAGACACCAGACGGCGCTCCCGATCCGCCGCGAAGGCCAACGCCGCCCGGATGTCGTCGCGCTCCAGGTCCGGGAAGTCGGCGAGGATTTCGTCCTCCGTCATCCCCCCGGCCAAGTAGTCGAGGACGTCGTATACCGTGATCCGAAGGCCGCGGATGCAAGGCTTGCCACTCCGCTTGCCCGGTTCAACGGTAATTCGGCTGCGAGAGTCCATGACTCAGACTACCGCGCACCGGGCGGCGAGACAAGTGCCGGACGGGCGTCGGACGGGCGTTTGCCGGACGCGCGTTCTGCCCGGGCACAGGCCTGCCATCCCTGACCCGCCCGGCAGCGGCAGCGACGAGAGTGACAACTCATGCCGCGGAATCGGCGTCAGCAACATTTTCGCAAACTTCCGCTGCAGCGAGCTTGCCGAACGCCTGCTCGACGTAGCGTTCCTTCACACACACCTCGTCAAAAAGACGGCCCCCGAGTCTCCAGACTCGGGGGCCTTCTCTACGATCACTTGCGCGCTACGCCACCGCACGCACCTCCACCGCCACTCCCTACACCGGCACAACAGGTGCGGCCGTGGTGCTCACCGCCTCAGGCGTCTCTCCTCCACCCGCCTGCGCCGTGGACCGCGCCATCCGCTTCAACGTGTTCCACTCCGCCAGCAGCGCCGGTCTCCACTTGAAGATCCTGACCTGCACGCTGCCACCTCTCCCACGGTCCAGAATTCCCTCGAATTCACTCACACGAATCCTCGAAGAGCAACATCTAACTGGTCTCGTCGACAGCGGCCAAGTCCGACAATTGTACGGCCGCTGACTGCCAATCCGCGCGGACCCACGACCAGCCACTCCCCTCAACATTTCTTGTCACACACTCTTTCCCTTTCCATCCGACGGCGCTATCGTTGCACTACCCTCAAGTGTTGATGGTCACGCCTCACGCCCGCGCGTCATGCCCCGCGATCCCCTCGACCTCCTGCAAGGCACCCTCGACGTCCTCATCCTCAAGACCCTGACCTGGGGGCCGAAGCATGGCTACGCGGTGGCCCAGTGGCTACGCGAAACCACGAGCGACGAGTTCTCGGTGGAAGACGGGGCCCTCTACACGGCACTGCATCGCATGGAGCATCGCCGCTGGTTGGCTGCCGAGTGGGGGGTGAACGAGGAGAATCGCCGAGTGAAGCTCTACACGTTGACAGCGGACGGGCGAAAGGAACTGCGCGCGCGCACGGCCCTCTGGTCGCGCTATGTGAGCGCGGTGCAGCGGGTGCTCGGGCCTGCCTGACGACCAGCCGAGGCCACGTTCATGACTCCCGCTGACCGTCTCCGTCGCCTCGTGCGACTCCCCGCGCGCGCCCACACCATCCGGGCCGACGTGGACGCCGAGATCGCCTTTCATCTGGAGACCACGGAACGGGAACTGGTCGCGCGCGGGATGTCGGCAGTGGACGCCGCGCGCGAAGCTCGGCGACGCTTCGGCAATGTGGAAGAGGTCCGACACATGCTGGGACTTCTGGGACAAACCGAAGCCAGCGCCCAACGATGGGGTCAGTGGTGGAAGGGAGTGGTGCACGACATGGCCCGCAGCACGCGAACCCTGCGGCGCGAACCGAGCTTCGTGGCGGTGGTGGCGATCACCCTGGCGTTAGGCATGGGCGCCAACGCCACCATGTTCCGGGTGGTCGACCGGCTCCTGCTGCGTCCCGCGCCGCATGTGCGCGACGATGGATCGCTCTCGCTGCTCTACTTCCAGCGCGAGACGACGGAGTTCGGACGGGTGACAAGTAGCAGCCAGAGCTACCCGGCGTTTGATCGCCTGCGTGACACGCGTGGGGCATTCGCCGACGTGGCGGGGTGGTGGGCCACCGACGCCTCGTTAGGTGCCGGGGCCGATGCGCGCCGCGTCCACATCAACTTTGTCACGCCGAACTTCCTGCCCCTGCTGGGTGTGTCAGCGTACCGCGGTCGTTTCTTCACCGCCGAGGAGTGGGAGGTGCAGCCGGTGCCGACCGCCGTGGTCACCCACGCCTTCGCCGAGCGGGAGCTGGGGGGCGCCGCCGCCGCGATCGGGACGGTACTCCCGATCGAAGGAACCACGTACACCGTGATCGGTGTTTCGCCCCCTGGATTTGTCGGAGCCGTGATGCGGGAAAGCGAGATCTTCCTCCCCATGGCGACCGGAGTGGGTGGCAGCATCGGCAAGGAATGGCGAAGCAACCTCAATGTGCGATGGCTGCGCATCGTTGCCCGTCGGGCCCACGGTGTTTCCTCCGCGCAGGCGGGGGCAGCGGCATCGATGGCCCTGCAGCACTTCGGTCGCTCGAACAAGAAAAGCGACTCGCTGGCCACCGTAATCGCCGGGTCGATCATTCCCGCTCGAGCTCCCGATGGCGCACCACAGGGACGAATCGCACTCTGGCTAGGCGCTGTCTCGATTCTGCTCCTCCTGGTGGCTTGCGCCAACGTGGCAAACCTCCTTTTGGCCCGCACGCTGCGCCGCCGCCGTGAAATCGCGGTGCATCTCGCACTCGGAGTTTCGGGCGGACGCGTGACCCGCGCGCTCATTGCCGAGACGCTGATGCTTGGGGTCATTGCGGGAACCCTTGCACTGGGCGTGGCGCTCTGGAGCGATGCGCTGCTCCGGAAAACACTGCTCCGAAATGTGGCGTGGGATTCGGGGCAGGTCGATCTCCGACTCTCCCTCTTCGTAGCCGCGCTGGTCGTGGTCGTCAGCGTGATCGCCGGTCTCGTGCCGGCCATCGTGGCCGCTCGTACGCCGGTGATGGACGCCCTCAAGTCTGGAATCAGAGATGGTGGAAGCCGCCGCACAGGCATCCGTTACGCGCTCATCATCGTGCAAGGCACACTCTCGGTGGTGCTCCTGGTCGGTGCCGGTCTCTTCGTTCACTCGTTTAGCCGCGCCAGGTCACTCGACCTCGGCTTTGCGCCTGACGGACTCATTTTCGTGCAGCCGCAGCTTGGCGGAATAGCCAACAGCGCCCAGGACTTCGACCAACGCATGGAGCGGATCGAAGCGCGCTTGCGCTCCCTTCCCGGCGTGCTGGGGGTGACGCAGAGTGTGACGACGCCGTTCGAGTCGCAGTGGGACAAGGGAATCATGGTATCGGGCGACCAATTGCTTCCCCCGCTCAAGGGAGGTGGCCCGTACGTGAATGCCGTGTCCAATGACTATTTCACCGTGATGGGATCGCCCGTGCTGAAGGGCCGAGCCTTCACGAACGGCGATGCGAACGGCTCTCCCAGAGTGGCGGTGGTCACCGAGACGATGGCCCGCGTGCTCTGGCCAGGAAAAAACGCGCTGGGCGAGTGCTTCCGCTGTCTCTTATACACATCTCCGAGCCCACGAGACTAAGGCGAATCTCGTATGCCGTCTTCTGCTTGAAAAA
>ENA-ORBV01005920-ORBV01005920.1-microbial-mat-metagenome-genome-assembly--contig:-NODE-5920-length-21968-cov-8.269289_pt1 | contig 21968 bp, 18 predicted proteins | sample MGYA00237777_ERZ505514 | MGnify/ENA primary metagenome ERZ505514 (study PRJEB26160, sample SAMN06269048) | microbial mat metagenome | isolation source: Oligotrophic lake microbial mat | place... | reverse complement strand
TCTGCAACTCGCCAAGAAGACCTCTTCTCTGGCATTAACTTAAACCAACCAGCCTCCATGAAACCCGGGGCGATTCATGTTGTGGGGCGGGAGGAACGTAGTGGATCCCGCCGTTGAGTCGTGGCCAAATCACAAAAGGCGGGATTCTCCCGCCCTACGACTACGACTTCTGCGGAGATTTGTTGTTGTAGGGCGGGAGGAACGAAGTGGATCCCGCCGTTGGGTCGTTGCCATCCCACAGAAGGCGGGATGCTCCCGCCCTACGACTACGACTTCTGCGGAGATTTGTTGTTGTAGGGCGGGAGGAGTGCAGCGCTCCCAGGAGGACTTCCTTCGGGCGCCCCCCAAGAGGACTTCCTCCGGGCGGATCCCGCCGTTGAGTCTTGGCCATCCCACAGAAGGCGGGATGCTCCCGCCCTACGAAAATTTGCTCGGAAATCGGGACGCCGCTCCGCACACATCACTTCGCACTCTGCACTGCAGGTGGCCGCCCCCATTTCTCTTCATGAGAGCCCTGCTCAGGTGGCCGAAAAAACAATCCGGTCCAGATCCAGCTGATGGCTTCCATGACCACCGTCTTGGCGCCCGTGCTGCTTGTCCACCAGGCATCGGGGTCGTAGGCGGTGGGCCGTGCGGCCAGAATTCCTACACGCACATCCGGCCCCAGGGCCATGCGATAGACCGCCCGGGTGCGGCGGCTGTGCACCCCGGAAGAGTAGAGGTCCATGACTGCCACGGTTTGACCGGAACGCTTCAGATGTTCCCGGACCATGACGGCGCTGAGGTAGCTGCGATCCTGTGCCGATTCCGGGGTGGGAACGGCGGTTACGGAATCAGGCTTGAGTCCGCGTCGGACCAGATAATCACGGGCCAGCATGGCATAGGAGATGGCATCCTGCCGGTAAAGATCAGCGGAAACCGGACCCCCGGTGGTAATGACGGCGCTGTAATTCCCGCTCCGGAATCGCGTTATCGCCTGATCGAGTTCTTCGGGGGCCATCCAGCCTTCGACCACCAGCAAACTGGCGCCGGCAGGTTGGTCGACAGCGAGAAATGGATGCACACACCGGACCACCAATACGGCTGTAACGGCAAGCACGATCAAGGTCAAAACCCAAGCCCAAATGGTGGGAACCCAGATTTCCCGGCGACGGAACAGTGCAGGAAATTTCATGCTCAGAAGTTAACACGGAAGTCCGGTCATCCCTTTCCTTTGCGCCTTTGCGTTAATGCCGCCGCTAATCGAAGTTCATTAAAAATCGCCCGCAGCATGGCTTTGTAAAGCCCGAATTCTCCAAGTGCCATTTTCCTGCGCCTGAGCGGAAAACCACCGCAGGCCCAAAGCGGAAGGGACGCGCTGAACCTTAGCTGATATTCAGCCAATAGCGCGTATGTTTCAGCGCTCCGGTTCTCAGCAGAGCGCCTTGTTCGACCAAGTCCTGCAAATCCCTCGTGGCTGTTGCGCGGGAGGTTTTGGCAATGGCAATGTATTTCTCTGCGTTGAGCCCGCCCTCGAAACCTTCCGGGCCTTCGCGGAACAAGCGTGCGAGCACTTTTTCCTGCCGCTCATTCAACTTGCCGCGCAGTTTCACGTAAAGCCTGGATTTACCGATCAGAAAGTCAATCAGTTTTTGCGTGTAATCCTGCGCCTTAAGGGTGGTATTGGCGAAATACACCAGCCAGTCTGTGATTTCATTGTCTTTATTGTTTTTCTCAAGGCGCTCGTAATAGGCCTTCTTGCGCTCCTGAATCTCATGCGACAGGGCTATTAATGTGGGTTGCCTCAGGCATTGCGACAGTGCTTTTTCGGCGATGGCGCGGCCGATACGCCCGTTTCCATCTTCAAAGGGATGGATGCAAACAAAGTAGAGATGGGCAATGCCAGCGCGGGTCAGGGCGGGCAAGGGGGTTTTGCCGTCAGGCTTCGTGTTATTAAACCATTGGATAAACCGCGTCATCTCGCGCTGCATGGCTTTTGACGGAGGCGCTTCAAAATGCACTTCAGGATTGTGCAGGGCACCGGACACGACCTGCATCGGGGCTGCATGCGTTCTGTAGGCACCGGGATTGAGGTCTCTGCGCCCTTTCAGCAGCATCTTGTGCCATGCAAAAAGCTGTGAATGCGAAAGTGGCGCGTTGAACGTCTTGTAAAGATCAACCATCACCTCAGCTATGCCCTGTTCGGCAGGCGGGATATTTTTGTTTTTAGCTTCAAGACCAAAGTTTTGCCGAATAGAGGACTGCAGGCTGTCCCGGTTGAGGTTCTCACCCTCGATCTCGGAGGTTTTCAAGGCCTCCATGCTCATCAGATCAACGATGAGCGTGTTTTTGTCTTCTGTGCTGACATGCTTCAGCGCACCCAGAAAGACGCCGGATTGATGTAAAAAGCGGTTCTCCAGATCAGCGAGAGCTGATTTTTTGTGGGTGAACTGCGGCCAATCGCTTTGTTGCCAGTTCCATTCCATGAGTTATAGCGCCTTTTTCTATAACTCAATATATAGCAAATTAATGAGTTATAGAAGCGTCTTCTTTGCCTCATCATTTCCCTGGGGATACTGACCTCCAGGCAAATCCCGCCGTTCAGCCGTGGCCACATCACAAAAGGCGGGATGCTCCCGCCCTACGAAAATTTATCCGGAAATCGGCATTCAGGAAGCTGTTGTAGTTGTAGGGCGGGAGGAGCGCAGCGCATCCCGCCGTTCAGCAGTGGCTATATCACGGAAGGCGGGATCCACTACGTTCCTCCCGCCCTACAACAGGCTGTAGCCGTGAGTATTTGCTCAACGTCGGAGAAACGGCTAACCACGGTATACGGGGTCGAGGGGGTGGGATGTCCTGCCACTGCAGCACGCAACAGCAGATTGCGGCCAACCCCGGCAGTAATGCCTGCCTGGATATCTGATTCCCGGTCACCCAGCAGCACGGAACCCGGAAGGTCGATCTCGAACTCAGCGGCTGCCTGCAGAATCATGCCCGGCCCGGGTTTGCGGAATGGCGAGTCGATTTTGTACTTGCCGATTCCGTGTTCGGCATGAAAGGGGCAAAAGTAAACCTTGTCGATATCGACGCCCTCGGACTTGAACACCCCGCACATCCAATCCGTCAGATCGAGAAAATCCTGCTCCGTGTAATAGCCGCGCCCGATTCCGGCCTGATTGGTGATCACAAATATCCGGTAGCCCAAACGGCTGGCGTGACGGCAGAGTCCGAATATGCCGTCGATGAATTCAAAATTCTCCTGCTGAAACACGTAGTCGTGGTCAACGTTGATGATGCCGTCGCGATCGAGAAACAAGGCGGGGCGGCGATTCACGGTAACCCTCCGGATAGGGCTGGCTGATGCATGTTGCGCCTATTCAGTTGCTGGGTTGAGCGCCGGAGCAGCGAGGTTCGACGACAAGATCAGTCAATGGTTTGCTGAGTGAGCAGATCAGAATGTCATCGTTGTACTGGATGCCCTGGTCCAGAGTGCCGGATCCGTACATGCCCCAATGGACCGTGCGTAGCCTTGTGCCCGGGTGCTGGTCAAGCTGCGAGACCCGGGCGCGCAACATCGGCACACCGTCCTGCCAGACCTGAACCAAGCCTGTTTTGCCTTGATAAAGCAAGTACACGGTAAATCGGACCCACTGCCGCAACGGGAAGTCCGGGCGTTTGGCCGGACCGATGTATTCGCCAAAGAATGGCGCAACGTGTGCGAACTCCAGTTTCCGTTCGCGGACGGCCATGGTGTGCAAGGCCCATTTCCCGGTTTTGCTCTCCGGATCGTGGTTCCCCCAGGTGCCAAAGTGAATCCAGTCGGTCGGGGCCATGCGCCGAAAGTCGGCATCAAGATAGACCATGAACGTATTAACCAACGGGGTGGGGATATCGGCATGGATAACCGGATAAGCGCGATGGCTGTCACTGGACGGCCCCGCGATCCACCCTTTGTAGGCATATTCGCCTGCGAATACGGGCTCGCCCGATTGGCGGTGAACGATGGTCCAGGCTGATGTTCGACCCGCGGGCATGACACCCTTGGGCGAAAAGGATCCGCTGTCAAAATCCAGCCACTCGCCTCCGGGAAAGCCTCTTTCAAAGCCGCTTTGCCAGACTGGCTGTGCGGCATGCACGTAAATCCCGCATAGCCATAACAACATCAAGGCAACGGTGGTTATTTTGCGGATCGTCATTTGGAAAATGGGCCGAACCCATTGAGCAAATTCATTGGCGGAGCGGGGACAGCGAGCCTGAGCGCAGATTCTTTTTCATAATCCGGGCCGGCACCATATACAGAAGGGCGCCTCTATAAATTCACCAAACCCCGTTCAGACTGAGCCTGCAGAAGCCTTCAGCTTATAAAAAAAACACTTAGCTAGAGTGCCCTACGACAGGCTCAGGGCGAACGGTAATTTATAAAGCTGCCCAGAAATCTGAATTTCCTTGGGACAAACACCAAGAAAGTATTATAACTAATTGATTTTAAATGCCTTTTATAAAGGCATCTTTCATGCGGCCCCAATTATGCGTGCCGATCTGGCGGAATTCGCTTCACTGCTCCCGTCCTACGACTGTATTGAGGTGGGGGCTGCGCAGTTCTGACTATCACTTTGCATTCTGCACTGGCTGTTGTGCGAGGCCCCATTTTTCTTCATGAGAGCCCTGAGCGGGTGGTTGAAAAAACAACTTGGTCCAGATCCAGCTAATGGCTTCCGAAATTACGGACTTTGCGCCAGTACTGGTTTTCCACCAGGCATCAGGGTCGTAATCAATGGGCCGGGCAGCAAGGATGCCGACGCCCACCTTTGGCCCGAAAGCCATCCGATAGAGTGTCCACGTGCGGCGGCTATGCACACCTGCGGAGAAAACGTCCAAGGCTTCAATGGTATTGCCGGATTGTGCCAGCCATAGACGGACCATGACTGCGCTGAGGTAAGTGCGTTCTTGTGCTGACGCGGGTGCTGGAACCGCAATTACCGCGCTGGATGGGATGCCGTGCTGGACCAGATAGGCGCGTGCCAGGTCGGCGTAGGAGGTGGGAGTATTACGCGCAAGATCTGCAGAAACAGGGCCGCCGGTCGTGATAAGGCTGCCGTAGCTCCCGTCACGGAATCGGGCGATGGCCTGGTCCAGTTGTTCGGGGGCCATCCAGCCTTCCACGACAAGCAAACGGGCGCCAACAGGCTGATCCGGAGCGAGAAATGAATGAATTTTCTGACCCACCAAGACGCATGCAGCAGCGAGAAAGATGAATGCTAAAGCCCATCCCCAGAGCGTCGGAACCCAGAGCGCTTGCCGGCGGGCAAGGACGGGCCAGCGCATCAGCAATCAGTCACAACCGCCATACGCTGATGCCGGCTGCCCTTAACTGCGCCGCATCAAATAACGCCTTGACGTCGATGAATGCGCCAGCTTTGACCAGCTTGCGAGTAATGTCCTCGACGCCAAGATCGAGGAATCTGCGATGCGCGACCGCGGCGACGATGGCATCGGCACGCGGGAGTTCGTCCCAACTCAGCAGGTGAACCCCATACTCGTGCAAAGCAGCCTCTGCATCGGCCGCCGGGTCATGGACGAAAACCTCGATGTTGTAGCTGCGTAATTCCTTGATGATATCCACCACTTTGGAATTACGCAGGTCGGGGCAATCTTCTTTGAAGGTCAGCCCCAGGATGTTCACTTTGGCACCCTTCACGTAGCTGCCGGCGGCGATCATCTGCTTCACCGTCTGCTCGGCAATGAACTTGCCCATGCCGTCATTGATGCGGCGGCCGGCGATAATGACCTGCGGGTGATAGCCCAGCATTTCGGCCTTGTGCGTCAGGTAATAGGGATCGACGCCAATGCAATGGCCCCCAACTAAGCCGGGTTTGAATTTGAGGAAATTCCATTTGGTGCCGGCCGCCTCCAGCACTTCGGTGGTATCGATATCGATTTTGTCGAAAATGATCGCCAATTCGTTCATCAGCGCAATGTTGAGGTCGCGCTGGGTATTTTCAATCACTTTGCAGGCCTCGGCTGCCTTGATGCTGGAACAGCGATAGACCCCGGGCTTTACGATCATCTCGTAAAGCGCCGCGACTTTGTTCAGGGTGGCTGGCGTGTCGCCTGAGACAACCTTGATCACATTGGTCAGCATGTGTTCCCGGTCTCCCGGGTTGATGCGCTCCGGTGAATAACCTACAAAAAAGTCACGTTGCCACTGCATGCCGGAGGTACGCTCCAATACCGGGATGCAGACCTCTTCTGTGGCACCCGGATAGACCGTGGATTCGTAAACCACGATAGCGCCTTTTTTCAAGTGCTTGCCGATGCTCTCGCTGGCGCCGATCAGCGGTGCGAGATCCGGGCGATGTGCCTCATCCACCGGGGTGGGTACTGCGACCAGAATGAAATCCGCCTCTTTAAGGGTGGCGGGATCGGCACTGTATTCCGCATGCAAGGCAGCGCGCATTTCCTCGTCCGGGAGCTCACGGGAGGGATCCTTCCCTTTACGGCAACTCAGCACCCGGTGTTCGGCAATATCGAAGCCAATGGTCCGGATATGCTTGCCGAACTCGACAACGAGCGGCAGGCCGACGTAACCCAATCCAACAACAGCGACAGTAGTCATTAAGTAGAAGCTTTCAACGGAAACAGTTATGGAATGAACAAGTTGCGCCGTGCAAGACGTGAACCCGACACAAGATTTTGCGGCCAAGCGGATTCATAAATGGCATACTATATTATAACTATTTGTTTATAAAGATTTATTACGAATTTCACCATGTCTTGGCATACTGGATGGTGGTGCAACGGGTATTGGGGGAGTGCCTACCAGTAGGGTATGGTGAGTGCAGGTGGTGAAAGGTGTCCCTTGTAATGCCGTCAGGGATTCGAAGAGCATGACCAGCAAATAAACGGTGTGGTGGGCGTAATGCACTCGGTATTTTACAAAATAGGTATGACACGTCCAAGAGCGGGTTTCGATAAGGCACGGATTGCGTAAGGGAATATTCGAGAAGATAATGCTCGCAACTGAAACGGGCTCGATCCGCAAAAGGTGTCCGACCTGGATTGAGCGAAAAATTTGCCGGTGTGACGATGTGGGAGGGAGTCTTGCCCTGTAGTCATGCCTATTTATAAATGCAGGACGGGCGGGGTAACACTCATGTCGAACGGCAAGTTGGTCGGTTCTAAAGGTTTTTGGGCGGTTGTGTTGGCGATAATTTTCGCGGGGTTTGGCCTTCTTGCTGCTTGCGGAGGTGGTGGGGGAGGAACTACCGCCAGCGCGGTTCCGGGAGGAGGAGGCGGCGCAGTGCCACCCGTAGTCCCACCCGTCGTCCCACCGGTACTTGCTGTAGCTTGCACTGCAACCACAGGCGCACTAACCCTTAGCGGAGGAGCAGTTCGTGCTACGGGGGTTGCGCCTTTATCAGTCTTTTTTGACGCCACGTCGACGACTCACACAACACCAACCGTAAGACCATTTCACGATATTGAATACCGCTGGAACTTTGGCGACCCTGGTTCTGGCAACTGGGCGCAGGGAAGTCGGCCTGGCGTGAGCGGCCGTAATTCCACGACTGGTCCTCTAGCCGGGCATGTGTTCGAGACCGCGGGGACATTTACCATTACGATCTCCGCCTTCGACGGAACGAGTACTGCGACTTGTCAGGTACAGGTTACCGTCACTGACCCGGATGTTGTATATGGCGGTACGAACACGATATGCGTGGCTGCAGCGAGTACGCCGGTAGCGGGCGCTGGTGGTTGTCCCGCAGGCGCTGCAGTTTTGCAGCAGGCCAACTTTGCAACGATTGTGAGCAGCAGTCTCGGCACGGGCAAGCGCGTGCTGCTGAACCGTGGCGACACATTTACCGGGGCCACTACCGCAAACATCACGCAAACAGGACCTTGGACGCTTGGTGCGTACGGTGCTGGGCCACTTCCGAAGATTCAGAATTCCGGTGTGGCACTGATGAACGTCATAGCAGTGGGCGCCGGTGTAGGCGTCTCGGCGTCAGACGGCCGCATCATGGATTTGGAAATCAACGGTCTCGGCAGCGGTTCGCCTGCAAATTTGGTTTCTATCGGCGGTGCGGGGAATTTCGATCAATTAACGCTGTTGCGATTGAATATTAACAATATAGGGGACGGGCCGATTTTCTATCCTGGATTTATTGATTTCCCGGGTAACACTCGTATTTGGGATCAGTTGGCGATCATTGACTCCACTATCCAGACAATTATCGGTGGATCAGCGCGACATGGTCTTTATATACATGGCACACGCTTCTCGATTTTGGGGAATTTGATCGATGATACGACCGCGGCTGAGCATCTTTTTCGTACGGACTACATGAGTACTAGCATTATCAGCAATAACACCCTGTCGCAAGGACCTGACGCGGCGGGACCTGCGGGCAGCAAGGAAACCATCGCGATTCGGGGTGTTGGCCAGGATCCTGCGAATTATTATTTCCCGAACGTGTTGCCCGCACCTTCGCCAACTGAAAAATTGGTCATATCGGACAACAAGTTTTCAGTCCGGGGGTTTGTCGGTATGAAAATCGGACCGGTAAGTAACGTGGTAGTCACGATTGCGCGAGACATTATCACAGAGCGAAACTGGTACGTGGCACCGGCTGCGGTTGTTGCTGATTCAATGATTATTACCCAAGGATTAAGGCATACGATACGGAACGAAATCGTTGATATGTCCAATATGAGATTCTTCCAGCCGGTCTCCATTGCCGCTGCATCGACCGGCATGGCGGCCGCCAGTGAGATCAGAATTTTCAACAACTCCTTTTATAGTTCAACAAACGGCACGGGGGGCACAGTCGACGTGGTTTCAATTCTGGCAGCCGGGCCGTCAAACATTGGAGTTGTAAACAACTTGGCGTATTTCCCGGCTTTGTCCGCTGGATTCAACCAGATGGTGCGAAACACCGGCGGCGCGACGGGGTTGGTCGAGTCAAACAACTCCACGGATACCGACAGCACCAACCAGATAAAGAATACTCAGCCCTGGGCCAGCGTTGCACCTTCTAATCCGGTGGATTTCCGCCCGAACGGCGGCAGTTATGCCATTGGCGCAGGCACGACAGTCCCGGTGTGGTCTGATTTCTTTGGGGTAGCGCGTCCGCCCCACGATCTGGGTGCGATTCTGCCTTAAGCAAGCCGCGGGACTGGCAAAAGGGCGCACAGGCAAAAGTGCGCTCTTTTCAAGGCGCGTGTTTCTTCTTTGAATTGCCGCGGTCAGTTGTTTTTCAGTAGAGTGACGGCGCAACAGTAGTGCAATTGGCGTTTTACCCCGCCGTTTATTCCGGTGATCTTCAGCGCAGTAGACTGTCGCCGGCATTGGCCATCAAGCAGCATCAGAAGGCCGACGAACGCGCTATCGATCTCAGTAACCGCGTTCATGTTGAGGCAAACGTCCAGTCCGACACGGCTGACTTCGCGAAAGCATTTTCGTAATGACGCGAGGTCGGCCTGCTTCCAATTTCCGCTCAGCATGACTTCCGATTGATGACCTTTGACTTCGCAGGCGACAACTGACGCATTGCATCCTGATGGTGGTGAGCCGCTCAATCGAATATGGAATGCAAGGGGTGCTACCCGCGTAACCAGCAGTCGAAGGAAAACCAGGCCGTCAGAGAAATATCTCCGCCAGAGAGCGGGTTCCTGATGAATCCGCCATAGCCACTCCAACCCCGTTCGTTGCATCCAAGAAGGTGCTCTTTCAACCGTTCCAGCGATGAAATTGACGACCGCTCCGAGGTGGCTGATGACGGGTACATCCAAGAGGTTGCGATTGCGTTGAATCCATGCCTGCCCTTTGCTGGCGCCAAGAGATACGACAAGGAAATCGGCGCCGCTGTTGTTGATTCGTTTAATGGTTTCATTCGAGCTCATGCTGGCAACGTCGCCAAAGCCCGGACATTCAAATCCCACGCAGCGCATTGGCCCGTTCACGAAGTTCAACTGACGGCAGGCCTGCTCGGCCACTCCTTCAGGGCCGCCAAAGAAATATACGGAAGTCCGCTGTGTCTGGTCTGCTCTGAGCTTTTCCATCAATTCAGATCCCGCGACCCGCTGGCGCAGGGGGATGCGCAACATCCTGGCGATCCAGATAATGGGCATTCCATCTGGTACGCTGAGATTGCTGTCAATTACCGAATTCCGGAGTTCTACGTCCTGAAGGCAGGCTACGATCCAGTTCATGTTCGGTGTCGACAGAAAGCAGCGCTGGCGCGTGCGGATGCTTTCCCTGAGTACACTCAGAGCGTCAGCCTCGTCGAGCGCATCAAAAGGAAGCCCTAGCAGGCAATGAGCGTCTCGATCAAATGGGTCGGGTGTTTGTTCTGTTTTTGTCAATTTCTTCAATGGCTTTTTCTTTGCCGACGAGAAGGGCGCGCATATGGTAATGGCGCAGGAATTTCCTGAACATCAAGTCGTTGTAGCGGGATTTATTCTGCAGGGCGCTTATTAGCCAACCCCAGAGGATGGCAAGGCCGCCAACAACATAGGGTTTTTCAGGAATGCGATAGATCGCCGTCGCAATCATCCAAAGCAGACCGGTACCCATAAAATACTGCCCATAACCGTGTCGCATCCGGCCGGTGAAAATGCTCTGCTGGCTTGAGCCCATCGGGCGCAAGTGAACAAAGCGCAATTCGGGGGCATCCCAACTGCAGGCTATCCACCCATTCATGCGGCAGCGATGTCCGTCAATGCCATCCCACATGACTTCGCGCACGAATCCTCCAATCGTCTTGAAGCAGGAGACCCTGTAGAATTTGGAGGCGCCTATGGAATTCTCGTCGCCATGGCGTTCATTGACCAGTTTGCCGTCTTTTTCAATGTAGGCTTTTCCGCTGCAGGTCGCGATCTGCGGGTTTGCGTTCATCTGCGCCATGAGAATTTCAAAATATCTCGGCGGCAGGCGGAGATCCAGATCCAGTTTGCACAGATACTCGTATTCATCGGGATCGATAATCTCGTAGCCGGCGTAGAAGGCTTCGACGACGCCCGGTCCAACCGAGCGACCGCCGCGATCATGCCGGGTGACAATTTGAATCCAGGGGTATTGGCTGGCGTAGGTGGTGAGAATTTGCGGGGTGTCGTCGGTGGAACCGTCATCGACGATGACCCATCTGGCAGGCGGTATCGTCTGGGCGATCACCGAATCAAGCGTCTGGCGCATGTACTGTGCCTCGTTGCGGCACGGCGAAATCAGCAAATATCGGCTGCCCATGCTTTCAATTCAAGTTTGGGTTCAGGGATTCAGAGGCGGACATGGCTTGCCGGAACAGTGCGGCGAGTCGGACAGCCTCGGTATCCACGGAGTGGCGTTCAAGCACGCGCTGATACGCAGCCTCCCCCATCGCCTGGAGCGATCGGCAGAGGTGGCAAAAAAATCTTCCATCGCGGCAAGCAAACCATCCACGTCACCCGCCGGAAATAGCCAGCCATGCGTACCGGGTTGGAGCAGTTCGGGGATACCGCCGACGCAGCTTGCCAGCACCGGGCGTCGCAGGGCCATCGCCTCCATGATCACCACCGGAAGGCCTTCTGAGAAGCTGGGCAGCACCAAGGCGCGCGCGGCGAGGATTTCGTCGCGGACCTGCTCGCTGCTGATCCAGCCAGTAATGCGCACGCGATCATGCAGGCCGTGATTGGCAATAAAGGCTTCAAGCTGGGCGCGCATGTCGCCATCGCCGGCCAGAACGAGATTGAACGGAATCCCTTTTGCTGCAAGGCGGGCTGCGGCCTGCAACAGCAGCAACTGGCCTTTCTCCGCGGAAAGCCGGCCAACACAGACCAGTACGGGAGCAGAGGCTGGCGGGGATGCTGGGACCGAGTGAAAAGAAGGTTCGAGCCCACAATGTACAACGCGGACCTTGTGCCATTCTTGCTGGGGGATCCTGCGGTAGATCTGGCTGCGGCCATAAGCGCTGACAGAAATTACAAAGGCGGCATGCCGGACTTTTTCCGGAATGCCGAGAAAATCCAGCTTGTCGAATTCGGACGTGCCGTGTACGGTGAAACTGTAACTTGGCCCGCCAAGCACGCGAACCAGCATCGCGATTTCCGCCGGATTGCTGCAGAAGTGGGCGTGCAGGTGCACCGCGCCGCAGGCTCGCAGCCAGCGCAACAGGCAGCAGGCTTCGGCAAGATAGAGCAGGTGGTATAGCAGTGGACGGTCGGCGCGACGCCCCATCCGCAGGGCGAGCAGCAGCGCGGACATTAAGCGTGCCGGCGAGAACAACAGCGCCCGGGCGACGGCCGCAAGCAGTGGCAGCGCGCCGGCCCGCAGCACATAACGCGTCTGACCGCGTTCCTTGATGTCCTGCGGTTCAGCCAGTGTTTCGTCCCAGCCGCGCAGCGCAACACGCAGTACGGCGAAACCCTGGCGTTCGATGGCGTGTATCTCCCGCCGGATGAAGCTGTGGCTCACCATTGGGTACTGGTTGATGAGATAGGCAATCTGCGGTCGCGGTGATGTCATGCGCTCAGCGTCCTGCAGGGGATTTGGCGGCACGCAGCGCTGCGGTCGTCGCCCCGAGGGGGAACAGCGGGGACACGGCACGCGGCAGGAGTATCCGCCGCTTGGCATCGACGACCATGCAGTTCCCGGTCCACCCTAGCGTATGCAGGCCGCGCGGGAATTGCCAGGCAGAATCAGGCTGCAGGCGGGTCGCGGGACTTTCGCGGTATTCATCCACGGTAAGGCATTCGATGCGGTTGATGACGATGCTACCGCCGTAGGTCAGTGAGCAGTCCTGCGCCGGTCGGTACAGCACCCCTTCGTGCACGAACGGCTTGCCGGCGGGACGAGACGAACGGATGTCGGACTGCACCGGATTGAGCGGATGCGGTGTCCATGGGCCGAACAGGTCCGGCGCATGAAAGATTTCCAAGCGTGCTTCAACATACCCGGACCGTGTGCACAAGAACATCCACCACCGACCCGCAAACTCGATCACTGTGGCGTCAAGGGCGCGGATGCCCTTGATCAACGTGCCGGCACGCCGCCATGGCCGCATGTTCCCTTGTGGGGCATAAATGGCGATTTCACCGGATTCCGCGCTCTCAGGGATGCAGAAGAGTTCGCCATCGCGCTCCACAAGGTAGGGATAGGAAAGATGATACGGTTCCATGATAACTGGAACGGGTTCCGAAACACGGCCGGCTTCGTCAATCCGGATGGCCGAGATGTGGCCGCGCCCGGTACGGCCCGTGTAGTCCTCTGCAAGGATTAGCAGACCGTCGTCCGAGCGCGCAATGAAAGGATCGGCAAGAAAACGCCCACGTGGCATCGGGCAGATCCAACGAGGCTCCGGCAGCGGTTGTTGCAGGACTGACACCACGGGGCGCTCGATGATCCCCAGTGCCCATTGGTCGTCGAACAGGCGCGAGGCCGTAGCATGGCGGACTGCGGCTGTTGCCGACTGGATGGCATAACGTACCGCTTCGCCGGTCCGCGGCACGGTTCGGATCGGCGCATTCGTGGTGGAGGGCGGTCCTAGAACGCCGGCGGTGTGACCGCGAACAATGTCGCGGCAAACCTGAGCTGGCATGTCGGCGGCGAACAAAAACGCGTTATCCCGGTTGCGGGCATAGTCGTGGTGTGTGCACTTCAGCCAGCAGCGTTTAAGGATCACGCCGCAGTCGATGCCCTCAGTCAACCGCTGCAGCGTCACACCTTGCACCGGGTCGCCATAATAGGTGGGCCAGAAGCATGCTGGTGGCCCGCGGTAGACATCGAGGTCATCATGGTGAAATGACCAGACCCCGTAGCGAGCTGCCGTTAGGATATCGCCGCGAATGATGTTGAAGGCAAAGCGCAGGATGAAGTCTGGTCGGTGTGTCTGGATCGCAGCGATGTCCTGTTCTGAAAAATACTGGCCGCTACCTGTGCCTTTGCGGGCGATGCAGCGGACTGTGGGAACGTCCTGCAGCAACGGGGCAAGATCTTCTTCGCGCAATGCCCGCGATCGGTGGCGTACGAAAAGGCGGTTATAAAGATTCCATGCGGTACGACCAGATCGCAAGCGATCGGCCATCGGTCTGCTACCGTCGGCGGGTTTGGCGTCATCGATAATTAGTGCCACTGGCGTTGCGAGACCGCGGTCCATTATTGACTGGATGCAGGCTGACTGCCATGCCGGAAACTGGAGCCCATTGCACATGATTGCGAACCGCAATGGAAATTGAGGCTGGGTTGTCATTGAGAAATGGTTGTTGTGAGTGTCGTGCGGTCAGGTCAGCGGCGTTGCAAAATTACGCCAAACGCCTTAATCGGCATGAATATATACGGTGCTTGCATGAACAGATGTTTCCACTCTACCGGTTTGTAGAACGGCAAACATAGGCGCGCGATTGTTCGTGGCAGTGATCTGCCGCCGCGCTCAGTCCGGTTCCAGGAAAACATGTTAGCTGAATTGATGATTGCTCCTGCCACGATTGTCGTTTCCGGGAAAAGATCAGCGACCTCGTTTGGGGTGGGCCGGAACATGGTGTCTATCGGGTCGTAATGACGAGGGTAGCGATAGGGTCCGGATATTATGATATATCCTCCCGGCTTGACTAACCGCAACAGGCTATTGGTGAGTGGCGTTCGGTCTGATAGATGATGAAGTAGGCTGGAGACCATCACGGAACGCACACCTTTCTTTTCCAGTGCGCATAGAAAATATGGATCCAACAGGTCGCCTACCACATCTACTCCAGGTGCTGGCTTCAGATCAAGGTGCAATATGTTGCCACCGCGCGCACGAAGAGGCGCAAGAATGTTTGCATCAACATGGGGCTGGATTACTGTTCGATACTCCAATGTAGATGATCCGACGTCAAGAAGAGGAAAGAGATTGGCATCGGGCAATTTTTCCAGTTGTTCACGGAGCCAGAGGGATTCGCGTATATGCATCGATTACTTGTGCTAAATTTGTATGCAGTTCATGCTGTTTGAAGGAGCAGATTGCGCAGCCATATCATGAATTGGAACATGTTCCGGGAAAAATTATCTGTATTCGATGATTGTTGGTTGACGACGAAAAGCACGTTTGTACCAATATCGCATCGCACCTAATGATTCAGGTAGCTTGCTTAGCACAAGAAACGCTCCAAGTGCGATAGCGTCCTGCGGTGATCTTCCCAGTCGAAACTGTCTCGAGGCAAGACGCGCAATCTGGGCAAGTAGCAACAACAACGCGGTAAGAGATGCGAATGCGAGCGGCTCCCAAACCACAGTTCCGAGCAAGCCAAATACCATCATGAATGGGACCAGAATGCCCCAGAACAGTGCCCGTATGGTGCCACGCGTGTAATCATTGCCGGATTCTTGCGAATGCAAAACAGAACCTTCCGCATATGCATAGCCAGATCGTATAGCACGTTTCCACCACTGCCGAAATCTGGTGATGCCGACATCATGCCATGCCATTTCCTCGGCTATGCGCACGACGCGCCCGCCTGCCCGCCGGATCCGCACGCAAAGGTCGAATTCCTCTCCGGCAATGAGCGCTTCATTGAATCCTCCGGCTTCGGCGTAGGCATTCGCCCGGTACATAGCAACGCCGCCGCATGCGGCGATTTCTCCAACAGGGTAATCCCAGCCGATGTCGCACATGCGGATGTAGACGGAACGCTCGGTATGGCGCTCCCGCAGGCGTCCGCATACAACTGCCACGTCCTGGCGCAGCTGCAGGGCCGCGACGGCGTGTTGCAGCCAACCATCGCGTATTTCGCAGTCCCCGTCGATGAACTGCACCAGCAGCAAGTCGGGGATGAGTTCACGGAGACGGAGGAACCCTGCATTGCGGGCACGCGCCGCCGTAAACGGTTGTGACAGATCGAGCGCAATGACTTCCGCCCCCAATTTTCGTGCCCGATCTGTGCTGCCGTCCGTGCTACCAGAATCGACATAGACGACAGTCGTGCCGGGGGCAAGAACCGACCGCAAGCAGATTTCCAAGCGTTCGGCCTCGTTTCTTCCGATGACTACTACGCCAATCTGGTTTCCGGCTTGGGCTGCTTTATCCAATTTTTCTCGGCATGAATTTTCTGCACTGACTTCAGTCGGTGTTGGGACTGACATGTCGATCAGATTTTCCAAAGCTTTCCCGTGATCAGAGCTTTGAAATCGCCCCACAGCAGATCCAAGGCATACCATTTTGGAGCCATCTTGTTACCGCCATTGCCGAGTCGGAATGTTCGTCGCATGACCAGCAACAGTCGACCCAGGGCCCAAAGCACATCTGCAAGTACCAATCCCGCGGGACCAAAGTACTTGACGAAATAACGTCGCCTCGAATCATACCAATAAGCGGGGCGGCGTCTGAGCACATTCCCGATTCCGGTGGCGGCGCCCTCGAGATGCACCACCTGAGATTGAGGAACAAACCAGACCTGCCAGCCGGCTTGCCGGGCGCGTTGACAGAAATCAACTTCTTCGTAATAAAGAAAAAAACCTTCGTCCATGTTGCCGACTACATCCAACAATGCACGGCGGATCATAAGGCTTGCACCAGAAACCCAATCGCACTGATGCGATCTTGAAAGTGCGGGCGGGGTTACCACATGTCGGTGAAGAATTCGGGTCAGTATGCCCAGGCTGGCACCGGACTCGAGTTCACCCAGCGGGGAAGGGGCATTGTGTGCGGATGGCTCGGTGTTGCCCTGCGCATTTTCAAGCTGGCTACCGGCAATGCCCGCCTGTGGGTGCGTGTCCAGGAAATCGGCCAGCGTGCGGATTGCGCCGGGGCGGACCAAAGTGTCCGGATTGAGCAGCAGGATGTAATCAAAGGTACCAGAGAATTGGCGCACTGTGCCGATACCCGCATTGTTGCCGTAAGCAAACCCGCCATTGCGTTCTTGCGGGTGTACGGATACCCATGCGAGCCAGCCTTGCTGACTGATGACTTGTTTCAGTTTTTCGGGTGAACCATCACCCGAAGCGTTATCCACAATGGCAACATGAGACCCGGGGAGGTGGTGAATCTGCGTTGCAATGGAATGCAGGCAATCGACCACTAGATCTGCGGTGCGATAATTGACGATAACGACCCAGATGCGCGCAGACACTTAGTTTTTGTCTTCCTTGCTGGTGATTTACCGCGATTTTTCGCCAACCACTAAATGCGCTGGCATTATAGCGTTCTGGAAATGCTTAAACCACAGTTTTGTCACTGGAAAATGGTCCCGATGCGGCGCACGGCCCGAGGGACTAGATCGGGACATTGTGCACTTCAGTTTTCCCGTGGTATGCGGTAGATTGACAGCTGTAAATCGCTTAAAAACAACTAGGGAGCATTCGGGGAATGGCGTGGCGCGACAGACCAGTACTGGTGACCGGTGCGGGTGGGTTTATCGGATCACATGTGACTCAGCGGCTTCTTGAACTTGGTGCAAAAGTAACCGCGTTGATTCATTACGATGCACGGGCAGACAGGGGGAATCTGGAGTTCCTTCCACAGGATTTGCTGTCCAGACTGAAAGTTGTCAGCGGGGATATTTGCGATCCCTTTTTTGTGCAAGGGTTGGTCGAAGGGCAGGATGTGGTGCTGCATCTAGCTGCACTGATTCCGATTCCTTACAGCTATGTTGCACCTGCCTCATATGTAACTACCAACGTCCAGGGGACACTTAATATCTGCGAAGCATCGCGTCGGGCAAAAGTGTCGCGGGTGGTCCATACATCTACGAGCGAGGTATATGGCACTGCGTTGCACCCGATGATTAATGAAGAGCATCCGTTGCAGGCGCAGTCACCGTACGCTGCCAGCAAGATCGGTGCGGACAAGATTGCTGAAAGCTACTATCGGTCCATGGACCTGCCAATTGCAACAATAAGGCCGTTCAATACTTTTGGGCCGCGGCAGTCGGCACGCGCGGTCATCCCGACAATCATTTCGCAGTTGCTGGGTGGATTGCCACAACTCAAACTTGGTTCCGTCGAGCCACGCCGTGATTTCCTGTTTGTTGAAGATACTGTTGAAGGCTTTCTGGCGGTTGCACAAAGCGATGCCTGTTTGGGGCAGGTTACAAACGTGGGCACGGGCATCTCGGTGACGATCGGGAAAACGGCGGAATTGGCAATGGAGGTAGTCGGGCGTCGGGTGCCAATCGTGACGGAGCAGACCCGTACGCGGCCAGTCAATAGCGAGGTGATGGCTTTGATCTGCGATGCTTCGGCCGCCCGTGAGCGCTGCGGATGGTCGCCAAAAGTGTCGCTTGAGGAAGGGCTGCGTCGCGTAGCTAAATTTATTGGAGAGCACCCGGAGCGCTTTCGTCCGTTGGAGTACACCATATGATCGAAGATGTGACCGTGGTCATTTTGGCCGGTGGTAAAGGCACACGTCTTGCGCCGTACACCACTGTCTTGCCCAAGCCTCTGATGCCGATAGGGGATTTACCGATTCTTGAAATCGTTTTGAGGCAATTGAGGCATTACGGTTTCCGGAATATTGTGATTTCCGTGGGTCACTTGGCTGAATTGATCAGGGCATTCTTCGGCGACGGGTCCAAGTGGCAGATGAACATCCGTTACGTCATTGAGGACAAGCCACTGGGCACAATCGGCCCGTTACGGCTTATCAATGGTTTAAGCCAGTCTTTTGTTGTGATGAATGGTGATTTGCTGACCGATATCGATTATGCCGAACTGTATCGCTATCACGAGCAAGGGCAGCAGAAAGCCACGGTGGCTACAACCACTAAAAAAGTCCAAATTTCGCTTGGTGTGCTTGATACCGATGCTGATCACCGGCTGACTGGATTTCGCGAGAAGCCAGTCCATACGTATATGGCGAGCATGGGCATCTATGTCTACGATGCCTCCATTGTAAATTTGATCCCGCCTGACACGCACTACGGTTTCGACAATTTGATGCTGGATATGCTGGCTTCTGAGCAAGTTGTGCGGACATACCTATTTGATGGGCTATGGCTAGACATTGGCCGACACGAAGATTACGAGCGCGCATCGAGTGATTTTGAGCAACACCGCGCGCGTTTTCTTCCATCTGCAGCGTGACGCTGTGTTACGAGCATTTACTGGCACAAATTAAAATCATGATTGAAATACAGGAGCTAGGCATATGAACTGGCGCGTTCCGCTATTTGAACCCGATTTTGGGAATGCAGAGTTAGAGGCAATTAAAATACCAATTTTAAATCAATGGGTTACGATGGGTGAAATTACTGCGCAACTGGAGGCAGAGTTTGCCCGGCGATGCGGTGTTAAGCACGCTATTGCAGTGAACAACTGCACGGCAGCGCTTCACCTTGCCGTCGAAGCCGCGGGCATCCGCCCGGGTGACGAAGTCATTTGCCCAACCCTCACGTTTGTGGCGACTGCGAACGCTATTCGTTATGTCGGCGCCACTCCTGTTCTTTGCGATTCAGTAGGGCCAGACAATCTTAATATCGGCCCGGCCCAGGTCGAAGCGCTTATTACATCCCGAACACGCGGCGTGGTTGTCGTTCATTACGCGGGATTCCCCGTCGACATGTCAGGCATGCAGGAATTGGCGACAAAACATGGTCTTGTGATCATCGAAGATTGTGCTCACGCTTTGTTTTCGACGCTCCAGGGGCGCAGTTGCGGTACTTGGGGGAAAGTTGCTGCCTTTAGTTTTTTTGGTAACAAAAACATAACTTGCGGTGAAGGTGGAATGGTCACCACAAATGATGATGCGGTAGCCTCCCGTGTCCGCAACATGCGCTCTCATGGGATGACTACGCTGACGCTTGATCGCTATAAGGGCAGGGCCGTTGGCTACGACGTGATTTCGCATGGCTATAACTATCGCATTGATGAAATCCGCAGTGCGCTTGCCCTGGTGCAATTGGGGCGTTTGGACGGGTTTCTTGCCGAGCGCCGGCGGGTCAGGGCGCGTTATTGCGAACGACTGCAAAGCAGTGAAATTACCATTCCCGATTTTGAATGGAAGCGGATTTCTGCACCGGGTGACTCCGTCGGTTATCACATCATGCCGGTTTTGGTGCCAGAGGGCATTGATCGTGATGGGGTTGCGGCGAGGCTGAAGGAGAATGGCATCCAGTCTTCAATGCACTATCGCCCGATTCATTTATTTTCGGCGTTTTTAAACAAGCCAACGATTGCAAAAAGGCTCTTGTTGACTGAGAGGCTTGCGGAGCGGCAGATAACCCTCCCCATGTATCCGACAATGACCAACGATCAGGTTGATCTGGTTTGTGACTGCCTGATCGACTCGCTAGCGGCCAAAAAATAGCTTTAAGCGATTTTTAAAGCGGTCCGTTTGCAAAACACGTATCGAATCGCGATGGTGGAATGAGGAACATCACGGCAGAAACTGGTGCTGAGCTATGCGTGGCGCAGTTGATCGGATCATTTGGCGGTGGTGGAGCGCAGCGCTTGGCCTATAACCTTGCTACTGGAATGGCGCAACGTGGGATGCGTTCACTGGGTATTGCCCTGCGTGCAGCAGGCAGCTATGCCGAAGGTGCTCAAGGTTGCCATCTGCTGGCGTTGCAGGCTGAACCCCAAAAACCCTTGAGCGTTTTGAGGGCCTTTTTTGCGTTGAGGCGTCTGATCAGGGACGAGCACATTGACCTGATACATGTTCACGGTGCGCCATCGCTGCCTTTCGTCGTCTGTGCAACCCGTTTCATGCGCCACAATCCAAAACTTGTTTTTACATGGCAGGACTCCGAATCCGTGCTCGATAAGCGCGGGATTTCAAGGCGGTTGATGATCTGGGCTATGCATCGGTGCGACGCGGTTTCGGGTTCGTCCCGCCTTGTCGCAAGGAAACTGACTGAACGCGCAGGATTGAATGACGTCGGCGTGTTCCACGGCGGCGTGCCATTGTTGAAAGCACCGGAATTCAAGTCGACCACCAATCCTTTGATTCTTTGGCTTGGACGTGTCGTCCCACCCAAGGATCCGCAGATTCTGATCCGGGCGGCTGCCCGTCTGCGCGACGAAGGTTTCAGGTTCAAGGTTTGCATTGCCGGCAAGCCGATCCCCAGCACCGTGTGGTATATGGATGAAACCCGTGACTTGATCCGCAAACTCCGGCTCGGGGATATTGTCAGCGCTCCAGGATTCGTGTCGGATGCTGATTTGCATGACATCATGTCCCGTGCCGAAATCAGCGTGCAGACATCTCACACCGAGGGAATGAGCATTGCTTTAATGGAGCACATGATGGCCGGGATCTCAATCGTGGCGACCGATGTCGGTGATACTTCAATGGCGATAACTGATGGAAAGACAGGATTCCTGATCCCGCCCAAGAACGAGGAGCTGCTGACGAATGCCTTGCGGAAAATGCTCAGTTCGCCCGAGCAAAGAATGCGGTTCGCCATAGCCGGCCGAAAAGCAGCTGAAAAGCAATTTAGCGTTGAGGCCATGGTGTCCCGGGCCGCTTCTCAATATGCTGCTCTAACGGCCTCAGTTCAAAGCAAACCTTGATTTCCGTTTCCGAAGCGCTGAATGACGGATGAAGTAAAACCAGAGACCGGCGCCAAGCCTGAAAATCTCCGGGCCCGCGCAATGTCCGGATCGGCATGGACCATGGCGCAATATGTCGTTAACACTTTCCTGCGGCTGGGTTCCAACCTCGTTCTGGCATATGCGCTGTTTCCCGAAGCATTCGCGCTCGTTGCATATGCCGCAATTGTCATTCAGGGGCTTGAAATGCTTTCCGACATCGGCATTGGTCCAGCCATTGTCCACAGCAACCGGGGTACGGATCCTGACTTCCTGAATACGGCATGGACCCTGCAAATTCTGCGCGGTCTATTGCTGTTTATGTTTTCAGTTGCAGTAGCGTGGCCAGTGGCGTGGTTTTACGGGGAGCCGCAATTGGCCCTGATCATACCTGCCTGCGGTGTCAGCTTCATTCTCACTGGTTTGCAGTCGACGGCGGTACATACCTGTAGTCGATCGCTGAACTTGCGGCCAATCGCCATCTGGGGGGTTTCCGAGGCTGTTCTCAAGGCAGCGA
>ENA-ORBV01005917-ORBV01005917.1-microbial-mat-metagenome-genome-assembly--contig:-NODE-5917-length-21973-cov-5.995616_pt1 | contig 21973 bp, 21 predicted proteins | sample MGYA00237777_ERZ505514 | MGnify/ENA primary metagenome ERZ505514 (study PRJEB26160, sample SAMN06269048) | microbial mat metagenome | isolation source: Oligotrophic lake microbial mat | place... | reverse complement strand
CTACACCTCTCTATTCGTCGGCAGCGTCAGATGTGTATAAGAGACAGGTTTCGCAGCGGAGTATTTTGGCGGTATTGCCGCGATTACTGGGGCGTTTATGGCTGGTATTTGTCTTCAACATGCGCGACGGGGTGCTGTCGAGCAGATCGCGCGCGGTATTCACAGCTTAAACTATGCTTTTTTGGTGCCTCTCTTCTTTGTGAGCATTGGTCTACAAGCCAATCTACGCCTTTTGACCGTCGAACTTTTGCCTTTTGCGCTTGTTGTACTGTTTTTGGCAATCGTAACGAAAGTGTTTGGTGCAGGGGGTGGTGCTCGTCTGGCAGGATTCGATAATATAAGCGCGCTGCGTGTAGGCTTAGGCATGATCAGCCGCGGTGAGGTGGGCCTCATTATTGCCTCAGTCGGCGTGAGTTATGGTATTCTTGTCCCAGAGGTCTTTACAACGGTGGTTTTTGTCGTTCTGGTCACGACCATTATCACGCCGCCACTGCTAAGATGGTCATTTACTCAAAGACCTTCAACACCGGATCCCGACACGCATGTAGATACAGCAGCTCGCCTCAAGGAGTAGGAAAAATCATGTTTATGATGATGTTTATCTCGAAAGATGTTGACCAGGCTTTAGATATATTGGAGGTCTGGGTCAAAGCGGGTATTGAGGGGGTAACAATTGTGGAAAGTGCTGGAATGCAGCAGTTAGGGAAACAGGGTATCCCTGATGATGTCGGAATTCTGTTCTCCCTCAGCTCATTTATGCGCAGACAGGAAATTCATCACCGCACCCTGTTTTCAGCCGTCAAAGACGAAGCAACCCTCCAACACGCAGTCGAAGCGACAACCCGATATGTGGGTGACTGGTCGAAAACCGATGTCGGCGTTCTCTTTGTTTGGCCGTTGAGCTATGCTTACGGTTTAGATAAAGGTTTCAATAAGTAATCAATTAGGAGTTTCGAGTAGGTTAATCCGACTATGAGTAGAATTTCGGTGGATTACACATGGATCATAGCCGCATTGCATCTTGCCTGCGGATACGCACGACGCATGAATCTGCTGATCACGATGGTTCATCTGATACCTGTGCCGCCAGGTTATCTTGGTACGAACTCCGGGTATCTCTTCGCCTTATTTGAAGACAGATATCGATTTCGTGAATATTGTGCAACTGCTGAAGACTACGGCGTACCCTTAATTTGCCAACCCATGCAGTATATTTCGATGAAAGATGCGGTTGTTCATCTTCGTGACGAGAATGCCGCTGACGCGCAAGTTCGGTTGCCGCCAACCTTCACGGATGTCATTGATTTTATCGATGACGCTCATCAATCCGACGGTTTCCAGATAGCGCGGTTCAACTGGAACAATAGCATCTGTCGCGGCAATTAAGCCCATTTCGGTCATGAGTGAGAAGGAAGGGCGGGTGTCGATAACAATAGCCGCATACCGATTAATGATACGGCTCAATGGGTCAGCCAAGCGGTAAGGCGCACCCGCAATCCCCATCAATTCGCGCTCAGCGCCTTCCAGCATGGGGGAGGCAGGCAGGACATGGAGATCAGCGTCCCATGTGGATTGCACGATGCAGTTGAGTAGGGTCTGTGCGGCGTTCTGGCGGTCTGCCATCAGAACCGTGTACAGACTATTGTCCGTACCGTAGTCCTTTGTGCCTGTTGTAACGAGCGTGGCGTGTGCCTGACTATCAGTATCAATCAGTAGGACACGAGCATTAGGAGCACCAGCGCGTCGCAGCATCCCGACGATACCGAGTGCAGTATTGGTGGCGGATGTCGATTTCCCGACACCCCCTTTGTGATTGGTGAAAACAAAAACGCGAGTCATTGCCATTTCCTCTCAACTCAACAAACTGGATAAAAATCGCTGTGCTGGCAAGAGCTTCGCGGAAGCGTGTTACACTTTCTGCGGGAGTCTTGCTGGGCTAGTCAGCGAGCCTTCAAGGTGGTTGGGGGAGGTTGAAGCTCCCCTCAATCACCGAACAGCTAAACCTATGTCCGAGTTTGTGAAACGCATTAGTTTTGCACGTTGAGGAAATGTAATGTTGTTGATAAAATCGAGGGTATTCAGAGGTGTTGAATGTTCGAATTGGCTACAAGTCTCCCAGCTAACTTGGATCCAATGCGAACATATTAGTTGAGGATCGGCGGAGACATCTCCGCCGATTTTCATTTTTGGAACTATTTGGCTGTTAGTTATCAGCTACTACAGTGACAATGACTTTACCTTTAGCGTGTTTTTGCCCAACGTAGTGGAGTGCTTGCGGAAGTTCGCTTAAAGCGTAACAGCGATCAATTACAGGTGTCACCCTACCAGATTCAAGCAATCCAGCCATAAAACTCAAATCTTCCGGGTTGACTCGTGCCATCATGCTGCCTAATTTCTTGTTCCCTCCCATCGACATGAACGGCCCTAGCAGCATCGCCTGAAAAATCTGTGCCATCTTGCCGCCTGCCGCAGTATAAATTCCGTCAGGGCTTAAGGCACGTTTATAGTGTGCAAGCGGATGATACCCGTTAACAGCAAGAATCAGATCATACTGCCCTTCTCTTTGAGTGAAATCTTCTTGTGTGTAATCAATAATATGGTCTGCGCCAAGCGAGCGCATCATATCCGTCTTTCCACCACTACAGACAGCAGTTACTTCAGCACCAAAATATTTGGCAATCTGCACCGCGAATGTCCCGACACCGCCCGATGCGCCGTTAATTAAAACTTTTTGACCAGGCTGAATCTTCCCATAATCGCGTAATCCCTGCAAAGCAGTGAGTGCCGCCATCGGCACAGCCGCCGCTTCTACATAGGATAGGCTGGCTGGTTTTTTGACCAATACATTCTCAGGCACACACACATACTCAGCAAATCCGCCAAAACCACAAGCGGACAAATCTCCGAATACCTCGTCGCCCAGATTAAATCCTTGCACATTTCTCCCAATCGCCTCAATACGGCCTGCTATATCCGCGCCGAGTGTCTTGCTCTTGGGCTTCAGTAACCCAGACGCGAGGCGTGCCATGAATGGGGAACCTGTGAGCAAAGACCAATCCGCCGCATTCACGGATGTTGCATGGATTTTTACCAGAACTTCGTTATCTTTTGGCTTAGGTTTCTCGATTTCTGTGAGATGCAATACGGCTTCTGGTCGCCCATATTTTTCATATACGAATGCTTTCATCTGAATCTCCTTTAGTAGTTCAAATTAAATGGGTTGAGTTGATTTGTCCTGCTCAGACCCAGTTCCACGCATACCAAATGGTTAGGCCATTAAATATCATGCTGATGACAAGCAAGAATCTGTCATAGGCGGATGGGTAAGTCGGTAGGCCAATCAGATTGAAGATAAAAAAGAAACCAGCCGCGATGATGTTTGCCCATCGATTCACCGGATTATTGACCATCACAGACACCAAAACCATGATAATCGGAATGACCATCAAGGCGGCGATACCCAACCACATCCCCTGAGTGAATTTCTTGGTGTCCATAACTTGTGGGAAGTCGTAGCTAAAGATACGTAGCACATCCCCCAACAGATAAACCAACATGGTTGCGATCCATAGTGCTGAAAGCACGATTCGAGTATCCAGCATGACAATCTCCTTTGCTGTAGCTAAATTACGAGATGAAAAAACAGATGTAATGGATATGTATAGAGGTCAGATGTCGATTATCTAGAATCTGCCTGTATGAAAAAAGAGGTTGTATGGGTGGTTCTGTGGTTCCACAACTTGATGAATCGGCTTGACCTGCTTATTAGCGTGAGTATTGCGCCGGTGATGGCGATAATCTCTGGTGTGCTGGTGAGCAAAGGTACTTCTGTTAACGATGGGTTATCCGCCATGATGCGCTCAAAAATAGGCTTATACAGCACAAAATACATGCCGAATACACCAACTGTCTCAAGTATGGTTTCGGTCAACCACGTCCCAACACCCCAGCGATTGCGCCGCATGGCAATTAGATGTGTGATGATTATGTTAATGATAATCACAACAAGAAAAGCTATCCAGAAAGCCGATATAGGGATGACATCACCCGGATCATTCAGGTTAAAGCGCAGCGTCAACCCGCCGACCTGTAACCAGTAGAGCAAAACCAGCATGATAATCGCGCCAAGTGTGATGCCAAACGCTGACTCAAAACGATCAACAACGCTGGGATCGTCTATTTCTGGTAAATCCACCGGATTGAACGGCGCTGCTGCCTCTTTCAGCGTGATACCCAAATGTTGAATAATGGCGAAAATCAGCACTACAACGCCGGAGAAAATGAAGGTTGCATATAATGCGGCAAGCAACGGCTCCACCACTAGCCCTAGAAATGTAGCCGGTTGTGATGAAGTTAGCTCCGCAAATATGTTTAGAAACAGCACAATCGCCGGGATAATGAGCCACCCATATCGCAGAGCCATCATCATGACAGGATAAATATCAGGGCCGATAAGATATTGTTCATCCCGATACGAGGACGCTATTTGGTAAGGATGCCCCCACCCTGCCAGCACGGATGCCACATCTGCCTGTGTCGGTGTTCCTTCGAAACGATCATCTAGTTGGTCTTCAATCTGCGAGCGTAATTCTGCTTCGATCTCCGCCCGTTCTTTTGGGGGCAAATAACGCCCGACTTGATGGATATAACGTCCTACCAGTTCATTCATGATTATCCTCTCGTAAAATGTGATGCATCATATCAACCATTTCAAACCATTCTTTACTTAGGGCGCTCAAGACATCACCCCCTACCGCGCTGACACGGTAGTACTTGCGAGGGCGCGATTCGCCGACTTCCCATTCGCTTTCGAGCAAGCCATGTTTTTCCAGTCGTCGAAGCAGTGGGTAAAGTGTCCCCTCTTCAACGTCTAGCCCTTGCTCGGCAAGGCGCTGGATGAGAACGTAGGCGTAGCAAGGCACATCCAACTGGCTTAAGACCGCCAGCACGACAATCCCACGCCGTAGTTCTAATCTGAGTTGATTAATATGTTCATCTGGTTCTGTCAAATGCTGTTCATCCTACAATACTGTGCGGCGTACAGTGTAACTATACTGTGTACTGCACAGTATTGTCAAGTGTGGCGAAAACGCTCTTCTTGAACATCTGGAAAAGGGTATTTTGCGGAGTCTGGAGGTTGAAGTCTATTTTTGTATAGAAACAAAAGTGGCATTCAAAACTGCCACTAGGTTTGTCTTAGTATTCAATTTTAGGAAAGGCGCTGTGACTGCACCTGCGGGTAGGTCTTGTCCTAGACAAGCACGATTGTTTGCCGCTGTTATCCTTGAAAATGGCTTCGATAATCCCATAGGGGCAATCTATGGCGGTTATACAAAGCCCACACCTCTAGCCTTGAGCGTCTTGTAGGTCTTCTGGCAATCGTCGCTTTTCCGAAGGCCAATGCCCATCTTGCCCGTTTTCACGAGGTTCGTCAGTCAGATTCCCGCCTCTTATTGAGTAAAACTGGTAGGACGACCTTATCAGTTTTCGTTTCTAGCTCTCAATGCTCCACCAAACGATAGCCAACGCCTGCTTCTGTTAAAATAATCTTTGGGAGTGCCGGATTGTCCTCTAATTTCTGACGGAGTTGGGCAAAATAGACGCGGAGATAATGGGTTTCATTCACATATTCCGGCCCCCATACTTCTTTCAAGATTTGGCGATGAGTCAATACCTTCCCCACATGCTGAATGAGCAGCCTAAGCAAGGTATATTCGGTTGGGGTTAGCTTAACCGCTTCTCCGTCTTTGGTCACTAATCGCCGCCCAAAATCAATTTGCAGATTATGAAGGGTAAAAACGGCGGTTTCTGCGGTTGGTTGAGCATGACGCTGCGCCACGCGCATTCTCGCCATAAGTTCTTCGATGCTAAATGGTTTAGTCAAGTAATCGTCCGCGCCAGAATCCAACGCTGCGATTTTATCTCGATCTGCATCACGCACAGAAAGGACGATGACGGGGGTACTCGTCCATTCACGCAGCCGCCGCAAAACATCTAAGCCATCCATATCCGGCAGCCCTAAATCCAAGATCACCAATTCAGGGCGAAGTTGTGCTGTTTTGATGATCGCATCCTGCCCGCTGTCGGTTTCATAAACGCGATACCCATTTGCTTCTAGGCTAATCCGTAAAAAGCGGCGGATTTGCACTTCATCATCCACGACCAAAACATGTGCGCCGTCATTCATAATGTAGATTCCTTCACAGGCGGAGGCGCGGTATGGGCAGGTAGGCGAATTTTAAAGCTAAGTCCGCCCGTTGCAACATTCTCAGCGGTCAGTGTACCGCCATGTGCTTCGACTAATCCTCGGCAAATCGACAAACCTAAGCCGGTACCCCCCGTCGCCGTGCCAGGGACACGGTAGAACTTTTCAAAAATACGTTCTAAGTCTTCGGCTGGAATGCCAACCCCCGAATCTGTAATCGTCATCTCAAGCCATTTCCCTTCCATCACTGCCGCAATTTCTATCGAAGTAGGAGGAAGAGTATAGTTACAGATATTATCGAGAATGTTAACGAAAACTTGTTCCATCAAGACAAAATCCATCTGCACCAAAGGAAGTTCAGGCGCATACCGAATCGTCAGTGGACGTAAAATCAAACAGGGTTCCAGACGCTTGATCGCCACACTGACCACATCACTTACGTCGCACCAGTCGAGTTTAAGTTTTAATCGACCTGAATCTAAACGGGACATATCTAGCAAATTTTCGACCAGTCGGTTTAAGCGGTCTGCGGCATCTTGAATATCGCGGATAAGTTCAGTCCGTGCTGCCTCATTCGCGCTGGTCTGCGGGTCAACCAAACTACTCGCAGCCCCCGCAATCGTGGCAATTGGGGTACGCAGTTCATGAGAGATTGAATTCAAAAGCGTCGTATATAAACGTTCCGATTCTTGTAACATCGCGGATTGTTCAGCAGCCTCATCCAAAAGTTCCCGTTCAATCACCAATGCAATCTGACTGGTGAATGTTTCTAACAAGGCTTCTTGATCGAAAGCGAGGCGTTCATTCTGACGGGCGCGAATACCGATAACGCCCACAATACGGTTCGGCGTGCGTAAGGGCAAAAACTGGGCAGTCGCCAAAGGCAGTGTATCGGTGAATCGTCCGGCGGGTTTGCCATGTTCAAATACCCATGTCGCTACGCTGAATTCTTTTTCATCGACTTGCAGTGTACTACAAACATGTGCCTGTCGCTCTAGTTTACGTCCTTGAGGCAAAATGATGGCAACTTCCGCATCAAAAACACGCTCAATTTGTGCGACACCCATCCGCAGCACATCGTCCATGTTGACGGCTGTTGCTGTTTCATGAGCTAGGGTATACAGCGCCATCGTTCGATCAGCATTATTGCGGGCAAGGCGCTCTTGGGTACGGATGCGGGCAGTGAGATTCCCAGTCATCAACGCGATCACAAAATACATAAAAAATAAGAGGACATCCTGCAAGCGTGAGATTTCAAACGTAAATCGCGGGTTGATGAACAGGAAATTCCAAGAAACCGCGCTTATGGCCGCCGCCAGCAGCGCTGGGCCGCGCCCGATATAGATGGCAATCAACAAGACCGCAAAAAGCTCTGTAAGGCCAACGACTTGATATTCCACAAAAGGTAATTTATTGAACGCAAGGAGATCAATACCTGTAATTGCCCCAACGATGAAGAGCGACCACATATACTGTCGCCACGATGAATGTTGGGTTTGCTGTGGCAGTATTGAACGTAGTCCCGTTTCTTGTTCCTCATCCCCCGTAATCACGCAAATATCGATTTCACCGCTAGTACTAATCAATTTATCGACTAATGAACCGCCGCGTATGAGCCGCTGCCAACGCGAACTCAGCGGTTTACCGACAACGATTTGGGTGGCATTACGCTGACGGGCAAGACGAACCAAGACATCACCAATATTTTCCCCAGCACTCACGATCACCTCGCCACCAAGATTGCGAGCAAGTGATAAGTTTTGTGCTAAACGTGCCTTATTCTCTGGGGAAAGTGTCTTGGAAGTTTCCACATAAACAGCCAGCCAAGGCGCTTCAAGATTATATGCGACTCGCCTTGTCCAGCGGATGAGTTTTTCGGAAAACGGGCTGGGGCCAACGGCAACCATCAAGCGCTCGCTCGATTTCCACGGGCCGGCGATATGTTTGACCTGCATATAATCTTGCAATTGATGATCAACATGTTCTGCGGTCAACCGCAGCGCCATTTCACGCAAAGCCGTGAGATTACCCGTGCGGAAGAAGTTATTTGATGCTGTTTCAATGCGTTCCGATGTATAAACCTTCCCTTCGCCTAGACGTTTACGTAATTCCTCTGGCGAGAGATCAATGAGTTCGATTTCATCCGCTAAATCAAGGATAGAATCCGGCACCGTTTCATGAATAGTAATGCCAGTAATTTGGCGAACAGCATCAGCCCGACTTTCAAAATGCTGGACATTTACAGTGGTGTAAACATCGATGCCAGCTTCCAAAAGCTCGATCACATCCTGATAGCGCTTGATATATCTGGCTCCCGGCGCATTGGTGTGCGCCAGCTCATCAACCAAGACAAGCTGCGGCTTACGCGCCAGAATCGCGTCGGTGTCCATCTCTTCTACCCACGTACCGCGATATTCCAGCTTTTGGCGAGGGATGGCTTCCAGCCCTTCCAGAATGGCAGCGGTTTCAGCGCGTTTATGAGTCTCGACATAACCAACTATAACATCAATGCCCTCGTTTTTAAGCTGATGAGCAGAATCCAACATGGTGTAGGTTTTGCCTACACCAGCCGCCATGCCGAAGAAGATTTTTAATTTGCCGCGCTGCTGGCGGGCTTCATCTTTTTGAATAGCCGCCAGCAGCGCATCGGGATCAGGCCGATAGTCTTCCATACCTTTTATCCTTACATTTTGGAGCAACCCGGTCAGGATTGCCCCAAAACCTATTGTAACCCGTCAAGCGCAAGATTAAGCAGCAGTACGTTAACACGCGGCTGACCGAGAAAGCCCAACTGTGGACTTTCGATCTGGGCTTCAACTAATGCCACGATCTGCTCACGCGGAATGTCCCGCGCCGCTGCGATTCGATCAATTTGCAGCCGTGCCGCCTCTGGGCTAATGTGAGGGTCTAACCCGCTGCCAGACGCAAATAGCATCTCTACCGGAACTTCGACCTCATCGGCCAGATTATTGGCAGCACGAAAGTCGGCCTCACGCTGGGCGACTGTGGTTTGCAGCGTGGCGCTGGTCGGCCCCAAATTACTGCCGCTGGACGGAATCGGGTTATAGCTTATGGCGGAAGGACGCACCCAGAAATAACGCGCATCTACATTCGCTTGCCCAATGAGCGAAGACCCAACCGCCACATCATTAACACGCTCAAGGCTACCGTTGGCCTGCGCCGGAAAGAGCGCCTGCGAGGCTAATGTCACCATCAGCGGGTAAATAATGCCCGTAATGACTGTCAGTACCAGCAGCATACGCAGCGCCGGAAAAATTGTTTTGGAGAACATGATCTGTCTATCCTTTATGTCTTTACGCCAACCGAAGCGCGACGATGAGTAAATCAATCAGCTTGATTCCGATAAAAGGCACGATCAAACCGCCTAAACCGAAAATCAGCAGGTTACGTTGCAGCGCCGCTGCCGCACCCATAGGTTTGTAGGCCACTCCGCGTAGTGCCAGTGGAACAAGCGCGATGATGATGAGGGCATTGAAGATAATCGCGCTGAGGATGGCGCTTTGCGGCGAATTCAACTGCATGATGTTCAAGGCCGCTAATGGCCCCGCAGCGCCTGCACTGGAAGCATAAAGCGCCCCAAATAACGCGGGGATGATGGCGAAATATTTAGCAACATCGTTAGCAATGCTAAATGTCGTGAGCGCCCCGCGTGTCATCAACAACTGCTTCCCGATTTCAACGACTTCAATCAATTTAGTTGGATCGCTGTCGAGATCAACCATATTGCCAGCTTCGCGTGCGGCCTGTGTACCTGTGTTCATTGCTACGCCCACGTCAGCCTGCGCCAACGCAGGAGCATCATTCGTCCCATCGCCCGTCATCGCCACTAAATGCCCACCCATTTGTTCATCGCGGATGCGTTTGAGCTTGTCCTCTGGGGTCGCCTGTGCCATAAAATCATCAACGCCTGCTTCAGCAGCAATCGCAGCAGCGGTCAGCGGATTGTCGCCCGTAATCATCACTGTGCGGATGCCCATCGCCCGTAGTTGGGCAAAACGCTCATTAATCCCGCCCTTTACGATGTCTTTAAGTTCAATCACACCCAAAACATCTTTACCTTCCGTTACAACTAGCGGTGTCGCGCCATGACGGGCAATCGTATCGACAGCACTTTGCACATCAGCAGGATAGACCCCACCGATTGATTCAATATATTTACGCACCGCGTCCGCCGCGCCTTTACGGATGCTGCGTACCGGGTTGCCATCCTGCGCCGGGAAGTCGACACCACTCATGCGGGTCTGTGCGCTAAATGGGATGAATTCTGCATTCAGATCAGATAGCTCTCGTCCACGCAAGCCAAAGCGTTCTTTCGCTAACACCACAATGGAGCGTCCTTCGGGTGTTTCATCCGCCAGCGAAGAAAGCTGGGCTGCGTCTGCCAACCGCTTTTCGTCGATACGTGCCGCAGGGACAAAAGTGGTCGCCATCCGATTACCAAGCGTGATAGTTCCGGTTTTGTCCAACAGCAACACATCAATATCGCCTGCCGCCTCCACAGCCCGTCCACTTGTCGCCAAGACATTGCGCTGAATCATGCGATCCATACCGCTGATTCCAATAGCACTCAAAAGTCCACCAATCGTAGTTGGAATTAAGCAGACCAGCAGCGCAATCAAGACCGGCACGGTTGCTGTTGTCGTCACGATCCCAGCCGCATTTTCACTATAAGTGGCGAAACCTTTCAAGGTAACGACAGCCAATAGGAAAATAATCGTTAAGCCTGAAAGTAAAATCGTGAGTGCAATTTCATTCGGGGTTTTCTGGCGTTTCGCCCCTTCAACCAGTGCAATCATTCGATCCAGAAAGGTGCTGCCCTGCTCTGATGTGATTTTAATGACAATACGGTCACTCAACACCTGCGTTCCCCCCGTGACCGCACTACGATCACCGCCGCTTTCACGGATAACGGGTGCAGATTCACCCGTAATTGCGGATTCGTCCACGCTGGCGATTCCTTCAACAACTTCGCCGTCGCCGGGAATGACATCCCCCACTTCGCAAACGACTAAATCACCTTTTTTCAAGTCAGTGGCGGGAACGCGATCCTCTTTATTATTAAGAAGCCGCCGCGCAATCATCTGGGTACGGGCTTTACGCAAACTGTCAGCCTGTGCCTTACCACGTCCTTCCGCCATCGCCTCGGCAAAATTGGCGAACAACACGGTAAACCACAACCACAATGTGATTTGGAGATTGAATCCTACTGATTCGGTCTGTCCCGATAAGACATCACGAATCACGATAACGGATGTCATGATTGCGCCTACGGCAACCACGAACATCACAGGATTTTTCACTTGTTGGCGCGGATCAAGTTTACGAAATGAATCGACAATCGCCCGCTGCACAATAGAACGCTCAAAGAGAGGTCTGGCTTTCGTTTTATTATCCATGATCGAATTTCCTTTTACCGTTAGAATGCACGTCCGGCATTCATCAAGAATTGTTCAACAATCGGCCCTAACGAAAGTGCCGGAAAGAACGTCAGCGCGCCGACGATCACAATCACCGCAATCAGCAAACCCACAAACAGCAGGCCATCCGTTGGGAAAGTTCCGGGTGAAGGCGGTGCGACTTTCTTCGTCACCATACTGCCGGCGATTGCCAATACAGGTAGAATGACCCCGAAGCGCCCAACCCACATCGCAATCCCTAGCAGGATGTTATAAAACGGGGTATTGGCGTTTAAACCAGCGAAGGCGCTCCCATTATTACCCGCTGCTGAAGTGAAAGCATAGAGAATCTCGCTTAAGCCGTGTGGCCCAACATTAGCGCGGCTGGAAAGCCCAGCATCCACAACCGAAGCGAGCGCGGCAAAAAGAAGAATGCTGGAGCTAGGCAGAAGAACAGCCACAATCGCCATTTTAATCTCCCAGGATTCAATCTTTTTGCCCAAGTATTCCGGTGTTCGCCCAACCATCAATCCAGCAATGAACACCGTTAGGATGACAAAAATCAGTATGCCATACAGCCCGGCACCCACACCGCCGAAGATGACCTCACCAAGCATGATATTAATCATGGCGATACCACCAGCTAACGGTGTAAAGCTGCTGTGCATAGCATTGACCGAGCCGTTAGAAGCGGCTGTCGTGGCCGCCCCCCACAAAACACTATTGGCAACACCAAAGCGCGTTTCTTTGCCTTCCATCATGCCTGCGATACCGTAAACAGGATTCGTGCCATATTCAGAAATCAACATGACCGTCAGTCCCACAAGCAGCAAAATCAGCATTGCGGCAAAAATCACCCACCCTTGACGGGCTGAACCCACCATCTTTCCATAGGTAAAGGTCAATGCTGCTGGGATAAGCAGAATTGAGAACATTTCCAAGAAGTTACTCAAAGGTGTAGGGTTTTCATACGGGTGTGCGCTGTTGGTATTAAAGAACCCTCCCCCATTCGTGCCAAGCTGCTTTATCGCAATCTGCGAAGCGGCTGGCCCCTGTGGAAGTGTTTGGGTTTCGCCAGCAAGTGTCGTAACCTCAACTGGATCGGAGAAGTTTTGGACAACACCCTGGCTTACCAAAATCAACGCCAATAGGATGGAAAGCGGCAGTAGGATATACAAAATACTGCGAACCAAATCTGCCCAAAAGTTTCCTAATGTAGTGCTTGTACGCCGTACTAAGCCGCGAATCAGCGCTACAACAACCGCAATCCCTACTGCTGCGCTGACAAAATTCTGCACCGCCAGCCCAACCATCTGCGTGAGATAACTCATCGTCGTCTCGCCAGCATAAGATTGCCAATTCGTATTGGTAATAAAGCTGGTGGCGGTGTTAAAAGCCAATGCAGGCTCGACATTCGCTAACCCGGCTGGATTTAAGGGAAGGCTGCCTTGAAGCAGTTGTACCAAGAACAGCACGAGGAAACCGATGACATTAAATGCCAACATCGCCAGCGCATATTGCTTCCAATTTTGTTCTTCCGATGGATTTACACCAGATAAACGATAAATTACACCTTCCACCGGGCGCAGCAGCGGCGAAAGTAAGGTGCGTTCACCATTCAGCACCTTTGTCATATATCCGCCTAAAAGCGGGGTGCAAACGATTAGTAAGCCGAAATAGACGACAATTTGAAGAAGCTCAAGTCCAGACATCATTAAAACCTCTCAGGATATAAAAGCGAATATCCGAGATAAAGTATTAAACCAAGCGCGACTAACCCCGCGAGCAAAAGTTCCAAGTCCATAAAAGCGTTCCTTGTCTCAAGCGATGGGTCGATTATCGTCAAAAGTACATCAAAAAGGAGTCAGGCTTAGGTAAAAAACCATCAAGAACATATCAAGAAAAATTCATACCTTTAAGCAACCAATTTACAACACATCTTAAATTGAGTGTTATGTCGGTACGCTCTAAAATTACATAAGAAGTGGGGACAAGTAAAATATGCAGGCAACATTAGCGCTGTTAGCGCTCTTTTCTATTGGCTCTGTTAGTTTATTAATGACCTTGATCGGGTTCATAGCTCTACTTTCGATCTTGCGACGTGTAAGAATCAGCCGTGTTCGTGAGCTTGGCACCTACGATGTTTATGCCTCACAAGAGCAAATAAAAACAGCCGCACTAGAAACACGCGAAATTCAGGTTATTACGCCTGTCAACACTGCGCCACCGATCATTCCAATGGTGCGTACAATGGTCTCCGAGCAAGTGACGATTATGATTGAGCCGGATGAAAACCATTTTATCCAACGCAACAGGCTGCAACGTGCTAATCTGCAACGCCTCATCTCTCACCTCAAAACAATCCAGACGCTAGATACCAAAGCCGGATAGTTACTCTCGCGTCTTCACATTGATTTATTGTACTATTAGCTCATGATCGATTTATGAAGGCGGCGTTTTATGGGTCAGCCACCCAATTCATTTAATACGAAGACATTTTCGCGGGCGGGACTAGTAGGGGCGGTGCTAGGCGCACTGGGTATTCTGCTTTTTGTGGGGATATGGCTCGTTACGGGCAGCACCGACCTAGACGCATTCCCACGCCTCATTATTGCGCTTTGTGTCCCGCCAAGCATAATTGCAATTATAATGGGGGTTTATGTCCTTGTTGTGCGCCCCGGCAGCAGCGAACCGCCACAATCTTAATTTATTTTCGCAAACTGTAAACAATCACTGCAGGCAGCAGAAGCCCATCAATCGTTATTTTTGGCTCGGCGACTTTTTCTATCTTTAATCCTACTTGTTTCGCTGCCGCATCCATATCAGCATAGAGGTGGGCGTAATGTTCGACGGCATAAGTCGCGCCATTAACCATAAACGTGCGCCGGCGACCTGTTAAGAACAAAAATGGATGAAAATCGCTGATGAGTGCCTCGCCATCAGGCCTTAATATACGGGCAATCTCACCCATCATAGATTGTACGCTTGATAAATGCCCAATCGCCAAGCCGCACAACGCCACATCAACCGAAGCAGTTTTAAGCGGGAGACCTTCAGTCGTCGCTAAGACAAATGGGAGTAAGCTACTTTCCGATTTTTGTCCTGCGCTCAACATCGCAAAGCTGTTATCAAAACCTATCACTTGCGCCGCTCCTTGTTGCAAGGCCAAAAGCCCATAGCGCCCTGTCCCACACGCTAGATCAACGACAGTGCGATTCCGCAAATTCGGCATCATTGCCAGCATCGCTGCTTCTTCGATTTGCATCAGGGGATTATGGGCATGAGGTGGATACACTGCCGCCCATTGTTTATAGGCCTCGATGCTAGAAAGCGTTCTAAGAGACCTTGAACGTCCTATAAGTCGCCGCTTTAAAGTGTTCAACATCGCTTTACCTATCCATCATTCACTTGAACGCAAAGTCGCCATAATGACCAAATCTGCCCACACGAAAAATGCTCGATCATGGGTGTTATACAAAAGGCGCGTCCGCAGCGGCAGCCGCAGCCACATATAGGCCAAGCGCCGCCGTTCCTCTCGTGTGGTACGCTCACGCAGTTCATTATACCAAAAGGGCAGCGCTGGCAGCGAAAGGCGGATATTCTTAACTTCGGGCGAAAGCCGTGTATAAAAATAACCACTCGCCGCCAAAAGCGCCCCTAAAATTTCCCACCGTGAAGGAATGTAGATGAGGCCGGAAAACACCCCACGCAAACTGAAGGTAAGTACGCCACTCCAAAATAAGGCGCGAGGCGTAATATAAAAATTATCCTCAGCATCCCCATATTTCTCAAAAAGATTCAGCAACGGCCCCTTGTGGATTCCTGTAACGATCATCGCCAACCGTGCAAGCATTATCACGCTAAGCAAAAAGAGCGGCAGTGTAAAAAAGAGTGGTGAGGGCATGATTTAAATTCCCAGCAAAGAACGTGGTCCTTTATAGAGTGGGCAAACACAGCGTTCACATTCCGGGCGCTGCCCCGTGCGATAAGCGCGGCGCAGGGCTTGGGCGGTATCCGTATTCAATTGTTGTTGTACGGACGAATTTACCACTGTTGCACCATTATTTGATTGAATTTTCCCGTAACTCGGCAAGAAATAACAAGGGCGCAAAGTACCATCCACTTCAATTACGGTGCTAAAATGTGGGGCATTGCAACGAGGACGTTGAAAATCCCCCTCGCCATTCAGGGCTTTAAAATAATCGGCCAATATCCGGCGCAATTTTTGGGGAGATTCTGTCAATCGTCCCGACGCAAATTCAGCAGCAAAACGCACTTCCACCTCATCCAAAATTTGCGTCAATTCATCAACGTCATCTTTCGAGAGCGCATTCGATTGATCAGGTGCGGGAATTTGTGTCAGTGGCATCAATGAGGCATCCGCTGTAAAGCGCGGCCCGAAAGCAAATTCATTACTCACATCCACCGCCAAAAAACTAATTTGATTGACATCAGATGATCGGGCGGCTTCGATAATCTGTGGGATTTCGCGGAAATTCATCCGCTGCACGGTTGTGCGTGTCGTTACGGGTAATCCGCGCTCACGTACCGCGCAAATACCTTCTAGCACCAAGTCAAAAGCATCAACCCCCCGAATTGCGTCATAAGTGGCGGCTGTCCCTCCGTCGAGGCTAACGATGACCTCATCAACATTGCCAACTAAATCATCAGCTTGTTTTCGCAGTAAAAGGCCGTTCGTGAGCAGCATAACGTGAACGCCCTCGTCCCGAAAGCGCCGCGCAATCTGAGGCCAATGAGGATGCTGCATGGCTTCCCCACCACTCAGCAACACCCAACGCACTTGTAAATCCGCGCAGGTCGAGGCGATCTGTTCGACCAAATCCCGCCGCATATTCCGACGTGGGCTGCGCCAAATATCACACGTTACGCAACGGCTGTTACAGCCGTCGGTTAAATAGAGGACAACCAACGGCAGCGTATGAAGTTTATCACCCATCAAATTGAGAAGTCGTTTTGCTTTCATGCTTTCATTATAAGTCAAACTAGGCCGCTATGCCGCTTGTAATTGCCGCTTGTAAAAAATTTGTTAAATCAAAAAATTGACCTGCACGTTTAAAAGCAGTGATGTGTATAATAATCCGGTTTTGCTTACCAGCACTATAGGTTCTCTATAGATACCTTCCGGCGGTTCAACTATGATCGAAGTCGAAAATCTGAAAAAATCTTATGGGCTTATCGAGGCGCTGCGGGGAATTAGTTTTTCTGTCGGCGCGGGGGAAATCGTCGGGTTGCTCGGCCCCAATGGGGCGGGGAAATCGACCACGATCAAAATTTTGACAGGCTACATGCACCCGGACGAAGGCAGTGTACAAATCAACGGTTTGGATGTATTGGTGAATCCACAAGAGGTTCAAGCGCAAATCGGCTATCTGGCGGAAAACACCCCGCTGTATCCCGAACTTTCCGTACAAGCCTATCTCAAGCTCATGGCGGATTTGCGCGGCATTCCAGCCAATCAGCAAGTGCCGCTAATTTCCGAAGCCATCCACGCGACAGGTCTGGCAGATTATCGCACCCGCTTGATCTCTCAGCTTAGTAAAGGACTACGCCAGCGGGTTGGCCTAGCGCAAGCCATCTTGCACAAGCCCAAACTGCTCATTCTGGATGAACCCACCGTCGGGCTTGACCCCACCCAAATTGTCGAAATTCGTAATCTCATCAAACGCCTTTCGCAGCACAGCACGATTTTGTTTTCATCGCATATTTTGCCAGAAGTTGAGGCCGTTTGTGACCGGGTGATTGTCATCATCAACGGCGAAGTGAAGGCGGATGCGCGGCTGGATGAACTCTCGGCAACGGCGAATACTATCCTCGTCTTGCAGGAAACTGCTGAGAGCGTGGAAACGCAATTAAGCGCTTTAGAGGCAGTCGAAGGCGTAGAGGTTTTCCAGACACGCGATGGCTTTCCGGCCTATCGCATCACCAGTGAGGCCGACATTGCACCCCTCATCTATGACACCGCCAAAACAAACAACTGGGCGCTGCGCGAACTTCGGCGCGATGTCTTGACCTTAGAGTCGGTCTTTAATCGGCTGGCGACGGCTTCTTAAACGGCATACTCAATTTTTAACAGACCAAAATAAGGAGACTGTCAGTCTATGAATCAGTCTTTAGCAATTACACGTAAAGAACTCAACAACTATTTCGGTTCACCGATGGCGCTGATCTTCGTCGGCGTATTTCTGGTGATTACGCTGTTCACCTTCTTTTGGGTGGATGCCTTCTTCGCACGTGGTTTGGCGGATGTGCGTCCGTTGTTTCAGGGGATGCCGCTGCTGATGATCTTCTTGATTGGCGCACTCACCATGCGTCAGTGGAGCGAAGAAACACAAACCGGCACGTTAGAAATCCTGCTGACGATGCCCGTGAAAATTACGCAGCTTGTCGTCGGCAAATTTTTCGCCGTGCTGCTGCTGGTGGCGGTTGCGCTGCTGATGACGTTCTCGCTACCAATCACCGTCGCTATTCTAGGCAATCTTGATCTCGGCCCCGTGATTGGCGGCTATCTGGCGGCGGTCTTGATGGCTTCAGCCTATGTCGCCATTGGACTGTTTATTTCGTCGCGCACCAGCAACCAAATCGTTGCCTTGATTTTGACCGTAATCGTCTGTGGCCTGTTTTATCTGGTCGGCACGACCACCGCCACCGAATTGGTGAATGCCAATATTGGCGAGCTTTTACGCGCCATCGGCACGGGCAGCCGCTTTGAAAGCATCGAGCGTGGTGTCATCGACCTGCGCGATTTGGTTTATTATGTTTCGCTCACGATTGCCTTTTTGACGCTAAATATCCTTTCATTGGATAGCAAACGTTGGAGCGCTGGCGCACAAACGCAGAGCTATCGCTTTAACCGTCGGCTGCTGGCGACCCTCATCATCTTAAACTTGGTCGTGTTCAATATTCTGCTGTTTCCGTTTGATCGCATCCGTTTGGATTTAACCGCCAGCCAAGAATATACCCTTTCACCCGTCACCCGCGATCTTGTGAGCAACTTGCAAGAGCCGCTGCTGATTCGCGGTTACTTTAGCGAAGAAACCCATCCCCTGCTCGCGCCGCTGATTCCACAAGTGCGCGATGTCCTGCGCGAATATCAAATTGCGTCGGGGAACACTATCCAACTAGAGTTCCTCGATCCAATCACCGATCCTGAATTGGAAACCGAAGCGAATCAGACTTACGGTATTCAGCCTTCCCCATTGCAATTTTCCGGGCGCGGTGGCACTTCACTCGTGAATGCCTATTTAGATATTCTGATTCGCTACGGCGACCAAAGCACCGTCATCAGCCTGTTAGATCTGATTGAAGTGACTGAAGTCGGTGGTACGGTTGATGTGCGTCTACGGAATATTGAATATGATTTGACCAGTAACATCCAACGCATCATCTATGGCTTCCAAAGCATTGATGCGATTTTAGCCTCTCTGGACGAGCCTGCCAAACTCACACTTTTCGTTACATCAGATACATTGCCGGAACAATTTGCAGAAGCACCAACGCAAATCGCCACAATTGCGGACGAAATCGCCGCAAACTCCGGCGGCAAGTTGACGTTTGAAACGGTCAATCTATCTGATCCAAATGCAGGCGTAGATCTGAACCAACTTTCGCTTGATTATCAGATCAATCCGATTGCGGTGGACATTTTCGCCCAACAAACCTTCTATCTACATATTTTGGTCCAAGCAGGTGATAAAACCCAAGTCATCTACCCAACTGGCGATTTTAGCGAAACCGCAGTGCGCGAAAGTATTGAATCCAGCCTAAAGCGCTCATCATCTGGCTTTCTTGAAGTAGTTGGCATTTGGCTGCCTTCTAGCGAACCCCAAATCGACCCGATGACGGGGCAGCAAACACAAACTTATCAACAGTACAATAATTTTGCCAATGCCTTGAGTGAAAGTTATGAATTGCAACAGGTCAACTTTGCAACTGGGGAAGTGCCAAGCGATATTGATGCGCTCCTCATCATTGGGCCGCAAAATCTGACCGATATTGACCGCTACGCCATCGACCAGTATTTGATGCGCGGCGGCGCGGTCTTCGTGGCAGCCGCTAATTATCAACTTGGGGTTGACCAAGCACAAGGCAGTATCGCCTTAATTCCAGTTGAGGGCGGGTTACAGGAAATGCTCGCCAGTTACGGCATTACTGTTGACCAGAAATTGGTGCTGGATACCCAAAACTCCCAATTTCCAGTACAGGTACCGCGCAATGTCGGGGGTATGGTCGTCGCCGAAATTCAAGCGCTGGATTATCCGCAGTTCGTGAATATCCGCCCCGACGGGATGGACGGCGACAGCCCGATTGTCGCCAGCCTTCCGGCATTAACACTCAATTGGGTGTCGCCGCTGCTACTGGATGAAACCATAAACGCCGGACGCACCGTTTCCATTTTGGCGCGTTCTACCGATAACGCTTATGTGACGACGGATAGCAGCACACAACCCAATACCGACATCTATCCCGAAATCGGTTTCCCGGTAGAAGGTGAGCCAGGTTCGCAAGTTCTCGCGGTTGCCATCACAGGTACTTTTTCCAGCTATTTCGCGGATAAGCCCTCGCCCTTCCCCACCGCTGAGGCCACGCCCGACCCGCTTAATCCACAAGCCCCCCAACCGCCACAGCAGCCCGCCGGTTTCATCACGACATCGCCCGATACAGCGCGGTTGATTGTCGTCGGCAGCAGCGAGTTCCTGAACGACAACATCTTCCAATTGGCGAGCAGCCTCAACAGTGATCGTTCTCCGCAAAACGCGATTGAATTTATGGCGAACAGCGTAGATTGGTTCGTGCAAGACACGGCGTTATCCAGCATCCGTTCACGCGGCACATCAGCACGATTGCTTGATCCCCTTACGGAAAATGAACAGAACAATTGGGAAGTGGCGAATTATGCTTTTGCGCTAATTTCGCTGATCGTTCTCGGCCTCATCTGGCAGTTACGCAAACGCAGCGAACAACCGATGGAACTTGTTTTACCCGATCAACCAACTGTCGCGCCCTCGCAGGTCAGCAGTGCTGGGGAGGCTTAATCGATGAAAATCAACTCACGTAACCAAATTCTGACTGTCCTTTTAATCGCACAAATCGTCTTGGCGGCGTTTTTGATCTTCCGTAGCAGCGGCTCATCCAATGCTACGGAAGCAGGCGGCTTTTTAGTATCCGACTTCGCGATTGACCAAGTGGACGAAATCACCGTGCGCGATTCACTCAATGAATTGGTTTTCGCCAAAAACACCGAAGGCAATTGGGTGCTTCGCAGCGGCGGCGATTACCCAATAGATAATGCGAGAATTGCTAGTCTGCTAGGCGCGATTAGCGGCTTACAAGCCAACCGTTTGATCGCCCAAAATGTCTCCAGCCATAATCGGCTTCAAGTGAGCGATGACAACTTTTCGCGTATCATCCAACTACAAGCAGGAGATCGCACCGACACACTTTACGTTGGGAGCGCCGCTGGGGCCAATGCCACGCATATGCGCGTTAACGATCAACCTGAAGTATATTTGACCAGCGGACTCGCCGCCTTTGATATTCCAACGGGCGTTACTGCATGGATTGATGCCGTTTATTTCTCTGCGCCGCAGGAAAACATACTTCGCATTAAAGTGGAGAATGCCAACGGCACGTTTGAATTCGTCAAGCAAAACGATACATGGACGATGCTCAATTTAGAGACGGGAGAGACTTTTAACCCTGACGGAATCAACAGCATCCTCAACCAAGTCAGCAATCTCCGCATGAATGCGCCGCTCGGTACGGAAGTTCAAGAAAGTTATGGTCTATCTGCGCCAACCGCGACGGTCACAATTACCGTTCAGGAAGAAGACGCCTCTCCAGACGAAGGCACCCCTGAACCCGCCGCGACAGCCATACCGCAGATCGTCACCAACACTTATGTGCTGCTGATCGGTAGTCAATTAGAAAACAGTGATTTCGTCGCTAAAATTTCCTCGTCGGATTATTATGTTGCGCTTTCTGTCGGTGCGTCCGGCGTTTTCCGTACCCTGACTCGTGAAGGTGTAGTCATCGTCGCGCCAGAAGCTACAGATGAAGCCACGCCAGAGGTCACGCTAGAAGTTACCACCGAAGCAACTGCCGAAATTACGGCGGAAGCCACAACCGCACCCATTAGTACGTTAGAGGCAACACCTAAATCCACTGATACAAGCGAAGCAACCGATACACCGTGACATACTCCCCACGCCTAAAGGCAGGGGCTTCTGCCGTGAACGCCGGATGCCGTGCTTGACGCAGGGACTTCCACCGACTGAGACAGTATGAGGCGATGCCCCGCCTCAAGAATGTTGATCGCCGCGTTGTGATCTCG
>ENA-ORBV01005916-ORBV01005916.1-microbial-mat-metagenome-genome-assembly--contig:-NODE-5916-length-21974-cov-53.792757_pt1 | contig 21974 bp, 16 predicted proteins | sample MGYA00237777_ERZ505514 | MGnify/ENA primary metagenome ERZ505514 (study PRJEB26160, sample SAMN06269048) | microbial mat metagenome | isolation source: Oligotrophic lake microbial mat | place... | reverse complement strand
TCGCCTTAGTCTCGTGGGCTCGGAGATGTGTATAAGAGACAGAATCACTCCCTCGTACTCACGCTCCGCTTCCCGCGCTTCCCACGGCTGGGGATTCTGATTCGGGAAGTCGTTGCTCTCGTGCACCGGCCAGATGCCGTAGTTGCTCGGCTCGGGGGCGGTCGGGATGCGCCACTTGCGCTCGAAGATCGGTCGCCAGGACTGGAACGGCTCGGTCCGGAATCCGACAGTGAGCGACTGGAAGAGATCGTTCTCGGCGGGGTAGATCACATCGACCTCGCCGGTTGCGCCGTTCACGCGGACTTCGGTCACGCTGAAATAGCGGACGTCACCATCGGCCACCGGGCGGGCGCCTTCACCGAGGCGCCCCTGGACGTTCTTCCACACCCACTGGGGAACTCCCGGCGGCAGATTGAAGATCAGCGGCTCGTTGGGCGCGTGCCGTCGCTGGGCATACTCGATGCCGCCGGCCATCAGCTCGGGGATCGGCGCGACCCACGGCTCGAAGGAACTGGTTCCCGGAGTCGCGGGGAAGGTCGCCCGCGGGGCGCACCCCGCAGCCAGGATCGAAAGGGCCAAGAGAGAAAGTCTGGCGAAGCGCATGGCCCACTGTATAAACGAATTTGCGCAGATTCGTCGTCGCTCTGGGGCCGGATCGACATCTCGGCACTGAACCGTTTGAGCGGCGGCGCATCCAAGCCTCATCTGGCCCTCATCTGGCCCTCATCTGGCCCCCGCCTGGCCCCCGCCGTGGTTCGCCGCTGCCGGCCCCGATTGCTCGAATCGGGGTCGTCCTTGGCCCAGTCGGAACTCCGGGACGCGGTCCAGGCCCACGTCGAAACACCCGATCACCTCCCGATCGGTCGCCTCCTCAACGGAGTTTCTGATGCTCGTCCAATCGATTGCCGCCGCGTCTCTCACCGCACTCCTTCTCTCCTCGGCGGGTTTCGGCGCGAGCGCTTCGGACGCCTCCGGGCAGAGGACCGACTCTCGACGCGGCGTGGTGCCGGCCCGAAACACGCCCTCGAGCGCCTCGGCCGCCGCAATTGCGCCCCAGATGGCAAACCAGATGGCAAACCAGATGGCAAACCAGATGGCAAACCAGTTGTCAAACGGGGCAGAGTCCTTCAACTCGTCCTTCGCGACGGTCGTGCTGGACCGGCCGGCGATGGTCGCTGCGGCGGCCCGCGGTGAGGTGCTGGTGGTCGACCTGCCGCTCGGCGCCGAGCGCATCGCGAGCGTGCGGCTCTGGTCGGCCGACGTGAGCGCCCCGGTCGTCGTCGGGGCAACGGTTGCCGAGGACGGCAGCATCGTCGAGGCCGCGCTTCCCGGCCCGACCATCTTGATCCTCCGCGGTGAAGTCGACGGCGAAGAGGGATCGATCGTGGTCCTCGGCCTGTGCGATCAGTTCACCGCCGGGCTGGTGCGGTCGCAGGGCGGGACCTACATGATCTCCTCGGGTCCAGCCAACTCGGGATTGCCGACACTCTCGTACGAGGTCGGGGCGACTCCGCTCGAGCTTCTCGAGATCATCCTTCCATCGTGCTCCGCGGATCAGCTCGCCGGCTACGAGGTCCCCGATGCCGATGAAGCCTCCGGCGGTCTCGCCGGCGGCACATCCTGCCGAGCCCTGACGATGTCGGTCGAGACCGATGTCGAATACCTCGCCAATCTCTTCGGCGGCGACACCGCCGCGGCGACCAACTACACGACGCTGCTGGTGACCGCGCTCTCGGAGATCTACCGCGCCGATCTCAGCACCCGCATCGACATGAACTTCCTGCGGCTCTGGACCGGCGGGACCGACGTGTGGGACGCCACAAACACCAGCGAGCAGCTTGGCGAGTTCAAGGATCTCTGGTCGTTGGTCATGAACGCCCAGCCCCGCAACCTGGCCCACATGTTCTCAGGCCGAGGCCTGGGGGGTGGCATCGCCTGGCTGAACGCCATCTGTTCGACCAGCATCGGCTACGCCGTCTCGGCGAATCTGAACGGCTATTTCCCCTATCCGCTCGTCGACCACAGTTCGCAGAACTGGGACATCATGGTCACGGCCCATGAGCTCGGTCACAACTTCGGAGCGCCGCACACCCACAGCTACAACCCGCCGCTCGACGGCTGCGGCAACGGCGACTGCTCCCAGGCGTTTTCGGGAACGATCATGAGCTACTGCCACACCTGCCCCGGTGGCATGTCGAACATCTCGCTCTACTTCCACCCCCAGAACATCATCTCGATGAACAACTTCCTGAACTCGGTCACCTGCGTGGCCGTGGGCGAAGCGGGTTCCGTCGCGAGCGATTCCGCCGCCTCAATCGGCGGGGTTCCGGTCACGATCGATGTGCTCGCCAACGACTTCGCCTCCGACTGCGACGCAGGAACGATTGCGACCTTCACGGCGTTCTCCTCGGCCGGAGCCACCATCGTCCTGAGTCCTGGCAGCGGCTCCGAGGGACGCGACCAGCTCGTGTACACCGCGCCGAGCGGGTACGACGGCGCCGACTCGTTCCAGTACAGCGCGTCGGTGGGCAACGGGGGACCGCAGTCGGCCACGGTGCTGGTCGACGTCCTGGCGCTTCGACAGCCCGACATGCCCGGCGATGCCCAGCCGGGACTGGCAACGAGCTACTACGCCCTCAACAACCCGACGGTGTTGCCCAACTTCGCGAACCTCACGCCGATTTCGAGCGAGGTCGTGCCGATGGTGAACTTCGCCTCGACCAATGGCAACTTCGCCGGCAGCGGCCTCAGCGAGAACGTCGGCGCCGTGTTCGAGGGATACGTCTACGTCTCCAAGACGGAGATCGTGACCTTCTTCACCGAGAGCGATGACGGCTCGAAGCTCCGGATCGGCGACACGCTTGTCGTCGACAACGACGGCCTTCACGGAATGCAGGAGCGCAGCGGCCAGGTCGCTCTCGCAGTCGGCGGCCACTCGCTTCGCATCGAGTTCTTCGAGCGCGGCGGCGGGGCGGGACTCATCGCCCGCATGGTCGACTACACCGGGGTGAAGAAGGTGATCCCGGCGATCCGTCTCTTTCACGGCGGCGGCGCCAACATCCCCGATCAGAACGGCGACGGAGTCGTCGACGGCGCCGACCTCGGTCTGCTGCTCGCCGCGTGGGGAACGTCCGGAAGCACCGCCGACCTCAACAACGACCTCACCGTCGACGGAGAGGATCTGGGCATTCTGCTCGCGGCGTGGGGATGAGAACCAGTGTCGGTGCAGGGCCCGTCGGGCCGCCGCCCGCGGGCGCTCCGCGCGTGGATGTCCCGCAGCGTTCCCATCAGGCACATTCTGGGCATGGAGATTCACATGCACATGAAGAAGCTGAACGTGGTTGGGATGGTGGTGACCGTTGGACTGGCAACGCTGCTGGGCGGAACGGCCTTCGCTCTGTCAAGTCAGGACGGCGCTGCTCGCGAGCGAGTGGCCCGGGAAGGTGCGAGTGAACATCGGCACGGCCCGCGTCAGGGAATGCGGGGCGCGCTTCGAGAGCGGATGCTCGAGAGGTTCGATGCCGACGGCGATGGCGTTCTCTCCGAGGAGGAGCGGGAGAAGGCGTTCGCGACTGCCTGGGCGCGACTGGAGACCAATCGACCGGAGCGGGCCGCGAAGCTGCTGGAACGGTTCGATGCCGACGGCGACGGCGCACTCGACGCCGACGAGCGCAGGGCCGCACGGGACGAAATTCGCGGAAACGTGAAGGCCCGTCTGGTCGAGAGGCTCGATGTCGATGGCGACGGCACCCTCACGGGTGACGAGCGACAGACCGCGCGGGCCGCCGTGCGGGCCAGGATTGCGCCGATGCTGCGAGGTCTCGCCCGCGGCGGCGCGGCCGGCAGCCAGTGAGCCCACCGGTCGTCGGTGGTGCTGCGATTGCGAGTCTCGGACTGCCCGCTGCGGTTGATTGCCGGCGCCTGAACCTCCACGCGGTCGGGCCTGGCATTCGCCGTCCTTGAAGCCCGCTCGTCTTGCACGAGCGGGCTTCGGCGTTGGCCCCGAGCAGCTCGTGGCGAAGACGCATGAATCTCAGGTGCCCAAACCAGGCGCGGCGTGTCGCTACCGCGAACCCGCGTTTGTGGTCGCCCGCGCCGCGGCCGCCGCAGTGACGCGCGCCAGCAGCGCCTCGGGGTCCATGACGAACGCATCCTCCGGAAGCGAGGAGTCGAGCGTCCGCAGCAGCTCCGCAAGCCGCTGCACCACGGCGATCATGCCCTCGGTGGTCGGGTGGAGTCGATCCACCTGAAGAAGCCGCTTGGAGGTGTCGGTCCAGGTGGTGCGTCCGATGGTGATCGGCGCATTGCCGCGCAGGACCGTCACCATCTGGGCCAGCGGGAAGAGAACGACTCGGGGGCGCTGCACGGCCCACTCGCGAAGCCGCAGGTTGAGGGCGTCGAGTGTCTCGAGGGCCGGCATCTGCGCCGGGGCGAGCATCTTGCCCACCGATTCGCTCATGTTCGGAAAGTCGCCCACGACAATCGGACAGGTGAAGGCATCGAGCAGTGCGAGTCCCTCTTCGAGTCGAGTCAGCCGCGCCGCTTCGGGAGCGCCGCCGAGATCGCCGTAGCCGTACCAGAAGAGGAAGTCGATGGCCACGACAAGCGTGGGGTCCTTGGACTTGCTGGTCGTGGCCATGCGCCGTCCGAGGCGCAGCGGATCGGTGAAGAACATCAGGTTCCCGCTCGCGTACGCCGGAGTGATCGGCTCCTTGGGAAGCTGCTCGATGACATGGGCGAGGCTCACCGGCAGTGCGAGCGTCGATCCGTTGACCTCGGCTCGAACGGTGGTGAAGAAGCCCGCGGTCAGGCTGGCACCGATGATGGCCACGCCCTCGAGCGAGACACGCGACGACTCGGCGGCCTTCTCGCCCGGTGCCGCCGGTGCGGCAGGGGGCGCGGGAGGCGCCGATGGTGCGGGGGGCGCGGAAGCGAGCGGCGCGGTGGTGGCCGCGAACGCGCCCGATGGAATCCCAAGCGAGAACAGGGACGCGGCCAGCGCAGCACTCAGGGCCCTCAGGCGATAGCGAGCAGACATGGCAATCGGCGTTCCTTGGGGATGCGCGGGAGAGACCCGCGGGCGAACTCCTGCGCCCTCGCGCCGCCCGCGAACCCTACTCCACAGTGACGCTCTTGGCCAGGTTCCGGGGCTTGTCGACGTCGTGTCCGCGGGCGACGGCGGCGTGATAGGCCAGAAGCTGAAGCGGCACCACCGTGACCATCGGCTGGAGCGGCTCGGGAACATCGGGAACGTAGAAGACTTCCTCGCAGTACTCGCGGATCTCGTCATCGCCTTCGGTGGCAACCGCGATGATGTGTCCGCCGCGGGAGCGCACTTCCTGGATGTTGGAGACCACCTTCTCGTACTGGCTGTTGCGGGTGGCGACGACCACCACCGGCATTCCCGCGTCGATGAGGGCGATCGGTCCATGCTTCATCTCCGCCGCAGGCATGCCTTCGGCGTGGATGTAGCTGATCTCCTTCAGCTTGAGAGCGCCCTCGAGAGCGACGGGGTAGTTGTGACCGCGGCCCAGGAAGAGCCAGTTCTCCCGTTCCATGAACTTTGCGGTGGCGTCGCGGATGTGCTCGCTCAGCTTGAGCACCTGATCGATGCGATCGGGAATGCTCACCAGCGCATCCAGAAGCTGGCTCACGGTGTCGTTGGAGAGATAGCGGCGGCGACCGATGAAGAGCGCCAGCATCGTGGTGACCATCACCTGACCCAGGAAGGCCTTGGTCGAGGCCACGCCGATCTCCGGACCGACGCGGAGGTACACGCCGGCGTCGGTTTCGCGGGCAATCGTCGAACCGACGACGTTGACCACGCCGAGTGCCAGGGCCCCGCGCTGCTTTGCTTCGAGAAGCGCCGCGAGGGTGTCGGCGGTCTCGCCCGACTGGCTCATGGCGATGACGACGGTGCCTTCCTCGACGATTGGATTGCGATAGCGATACTCGCTGGCGAAGTCGAAGTCGGAGCCGATCTTGGTCAGATCCTCCATCAGATACACGCCGATCATGCCGGCGTGGAGGGCCGTGCCCTGACCGACGAAGACGATCCGCCGGGCCTTGGCCAGGCTGCGGGCGAACTCGGAGATGCCGCCGAGGACGATCTGGCCGCTGCGCACGTCGACGCGACCCTGGAGGCACTGCCGCAGGGCCTGCGGCTGCTCGAAGATCTCCTTCAGCATGTAGTGGGGGAAGGAGCCGAGTTCGATCTGATCGAGATTGAACTCGAGCTCGCGGATCTCGGGCGTGATCTCGACGTTGTCGATGGTCGTCGTGCGGAAGGAGTCGCGGGTGAGCCGGGCGACGGTGTAGTCGGCCAGCGTGAACGCCTGCGTGGTGTGGGCGACGATTGCCGAGGAGTCGCTGGCGACGATGTACTCGTCCTTGCCCACGCCGACCATGAGCGGCGAACCCTTGCGAGCGACGACCAGCACGTCGGGCTCCTTCTCGCAGATCACCGCGATGGCGTAGGCCCCGGTCACTTCGCGCAGGGCCGCCTGCACCGCACGCTCCAGATCGCCGTGGTAGAGCTCGCCGATCAGGTGGGCGAGCACCTCGGTGTCGGTGTCGCTCAAGAAGGTGTGCCCCTTCTCGATGAGGTACTTCCTGATCGCCGAGTAGTTCTCGATGATGCCGTTGTGGATGATCGCGACGCCATGGCCGAGACGCAGATCGTCGCACTGGGGGTGGGCGTTGCGTTCGTTGACTTCACCGTGCGTGGCCCAGCGGGTGTGGGCGATGCCCAGGCTGCCCTCGAATCCAGGCTTCTGGTCGATCATCTCGACGAGCACGCCGACCCGACCCACGCTCCGGGCCACCTGGAGCTTGCCGTTGATGACCGCGATGCCGGCGGAGTCGTACCCGCGGTACTCGAGCCGCTTGAGTCCCTCGAGAAGGATGTCCTTGGCCTCGCGATGTCCGATATATGCAACGATTCCGCACATGGTGTTCTCTGGGAACGTACGCCTCCCGCACTCGAGAAGGTCGCCTCCGGTGGCAGCGTAGCAGGCCGATTCCCGCGGTCGGCGATTCGGGTCCTGTCGGCGCGGAGGTTCAGGTGATGTCTGGGTTTGAAGACTTGGGTTTGAAGACTTGGGTTTGAAGACTTGGGTTTGAAGACTTTGGTTTTGGGATTTGGGTTTGGGGATTTGGGTTTGGGGATCTCGTTCTACCCTCGCGACAGTGACTGATCTCTGGCACGACGAGCGCGCGACGCGGCGCAGCGCTGCGGAACCTCTGGCGGCGCGGCTCAGGCCCCGGACGGCGGAGGAGTTCGTCGGTCAGGCGCATCTCCTGGGCGCGGGCAAGCTGCTGCGGCGCATGCTCGATGCCAATCGGATCACCTCGATCATCCTGCACGGTCCGCCCGGCACTGGAAAGACGACCCTCGCGGAGGTGATTGCCGCGACGACCGCGGCCCATGTCGAGCGGGCCAACGCAGCGCTGATTGGCGTTCCCAGAATCCGGGAGATCCTCGAGGCCGCCACTCGTCGGCTGGAGCAGGACGGACGCCCCACGATCCTCTTCCTCGACGAGATCCACCGCTTCGCCCGCAACCAGCAGGACACCCTCCTCAACGATGTCGAGCGCGGCCTGATCACGCTGATCGGCGCAACCACCGAGAATCCCTACTTCGCGGTCAACTCCGCGCTGGTCAGCCGCTCGACGGTCTTCAGGCTCGAGCCGCTCTCGGAGGCGGAGATCGCCGAGATCATCCGCCGAGCGCTGCGCGATCCGCGGGCCTTTGACGGGATGCCGGTTGCCGTCGACGAGGAGGCCATCGCCCACTGGGCCCGAACCAGCGATGGCGACGCCCGGCGGGCGCTGACGGCACTCGAGGTCGCGGTGCGCAGCGTCGAGCGCAGTTCGCTGCACCGCCGTGATGCTGCGCAGGTTGACCCCGAGCCCATCCGCATCACTCTCGAGGTCGCCGCCGATTCGATCCAGCGGAAGGCGCTCGTGCACGATCCCACCGGCGACGAGCATTACGACCTTGCCAGCGCCTTGATCAAGTCGATGCGGGCGAGCGAGCCGGACGCGTCGATCTACTGGCTGGCGCGGATGCTCGAAGCGGGCGAAGATCCGCGGTTCATCGCCAGGCGCATTGCGATTCTCGCCAGCGAAGACATCGGGCTGGCGGATCCCCGGGCCCTCGAGATCGCTGCGGCGGCGTGGCAGGTGACCGAGCGGGTGGGCATGCCCGAGTGCCAGCTCACGCTTGCCGAAGCGGTGCTCTACATGTGCATGGCTCCCAAGAGCAACGCCAGCGCCCAGGCAATCTGGGCGGCCATGGAGGACGTGCGGTCCGGGCGCACGGTGGCGGTGCCGATGCGGCTGCGAGATCAGAACAACCGGCGCTTCCTTGAAGCCGAGACACGGGCAGGCTCACGAGAGGGAGGGGTCGAAAAGTACATTTCCCCGCACCTGAGCGCCGATACGACGGATCATCCCGGTGTCGACCGCGTCTACTTCCAGCCCACAAGTCAGGGGCTGGAGGCCCGGATTGCGGAACTGCTCCGAGCTCGCCGCGCCAAGGCATCGACCGCTTCAGGTGAACCAGGTGAACCAGGTGGATCAGGTGGATCAGTTGGATCAGGCGGATCAGTTGGATCAGGCGGATCAGTTGGATCAGGCGGATCAGTTGGATCAGTTGGATCAGGTGGATCAGGTGGATCAGTTGGATCAGGACCCACGAGACTTCAGTCATGAACTTCGCCTCAGAGCCCGATGGAGTTGAGCTGGACCAGACCGAAGTGGAGAAGCGAGCCCTGCGCGCCCGCGTGCGCAAGCTCATCGCCACGCTCGATCCCGCGACCCGACACGAGGCCTCGATCGAAGCCTGCGCCCGGGTGATGCGCGACGACGGGTTCGCCGCCGCGCACGTGGTCATGCTGTACATGCCGCTGGTCTCCGAGGTCGACGTGTCCTCGATTGCCATCCGTTGCTTCCAGACCGGAAGGTCGGTGGGTGTTCCTCGGGTGGACCCCGCCCGGCGCGACATGCGACCGATCGAGGTCGAGAGTTTCGACGGTGCCCGCGAAGGCGGTGAAGGTGGCGAGTTGCCCGACATGGAGCTCGACGCGTTCGGCGTGCGCACCCCCCGCGCTGGGCGACCGTTGGTCCTCGACTCGATCGACCTCGTGGTCGTCCCCGGTCTGGCCTTCGACTCGAGCGGTCGCCGCATCGGTCGTGGCGGCGGCTTCTACGACCGATTCCTCGCCAAGCTCCCTCCGCGGACGCGACTCATCGGCATCGCCTTCGACGCACAGATCGTCGATCGCGTTCCGGTGGCGCCCCACGACATCCGCGTCGACGCCGTGATGACCGAGCGCCGAACGATGGAGACGGGAGTGGGTAGAAAGTCGGCTCCGCCGACGGGGTCGTCGGCGTGCGCCGACTCCTGAGGAGTGCCGCGTGCGCGGCACCTGTTTTCGCTCGGCACGATCGGCAGCTCCGGCTGCGCCTGCGCCGCCGACCGAGCCGAGCAGTTCAGGGGGGCAGTCCGCGCAACCTGAACTGAATCGCCGGGAATGACGCCGCTCACGGGCGTGAGGCGTTCACTCGCGCCTGCCGGCGGCGGCATTTCCAGCCTTAAAGAGGTGCCGCGCACGCGGCACACCCCAGGAGTCGGCGAAGCCGACCACCTTCTCCCGAATTTCATCACGCTGCGCTCGCATCAGAGCCGATGCATGCCTTGAGTTCGCGCGCATCCCACGCTGCCCCCTCTACTCTTCACTCTCTCTTCTCCTTTCTCGCTTCTCTCTCCCCCGGAGTTCCTCAGTGGTATTGGCAAGCCAGTCTCCGCGGCAGACCAAGGCGTGGCGCTACATGACCAACGAGCGCCGCCGCAAGCGGCGCACGTGGCCGGTCTTCCTGATCGGCGGCGTCGCGGTGGCCGTGGGCACCTGGGCGATGCTGTCGCGTCAGGATCCGACTGACCCGGGGACCGATGTGGCCGAGCGAGACGTCGTCGGTGGGGTCGACGGTGCGGAGTCGGATCGGGAGTCGACCCGACCTGCGAGCGGATGGGGCGAGACTCCTCGCGAGGCGCGAGCTCGCGAGGCCGCTGGTGGCACAGCACCAGGAACGATCAATATCGGCGACGCCCGGACCCCGCGGGACTCGAGTGGTCGCCACGAGCAGGCAGCAGGCGACGCCGCCTCGAAACCACCCGCCCAGCCGCAGAGCGATCAGTGGCGTCCCGATCCCGAGGCCCCGCCCCCCAACGCGGGGGTCGCGAAACCTCCCGAGTCGACGGCGTTTCCGGAGCCGCCCAACGTTCCTGCCGAGCCTCGGGTGCGGCCGACGCCCGAACCGCTGCGTGAAGCCGCTGCCCTCATGCAGCGCGATCCCGTCGCGGCCCGCAAGCTCCTCACGGCGATGGCCATCGATCCGCGTCTTTCTCCCGCGGAGCGGGCGATGGCTCGCGAGTCGATTACCGAGGTGACTCGGATCATCATCTTCTCGAAGGCGATCATTCCCGGCGATCCGTTCTCGCGCAGCCGCGTCGTCCGCGAGGGTGAAGGTCTCGAGAGCATCGCGAAGAAGGAAGGCCTCGACGCCGACTGGCGCTTTCTGAAGCGGGTGAACGGGATCGTCGACGAGCGCAAGCTCAAGGTCGGTCAGACCATCAAGCTGATCACCGGTCCGTTCCACGCGGTGGTCGACAAGACCGAGTTCCGGATGGACGTCTTCCTCGGCCAGAGCGAAGACCGGGTGATGGTGGCGAGCTTCCCGGTGGGTCTCGGCGAGTACAACTCGACGCCGCTGGGTCGATTCAAGGTCCGTCCGCGCTCGAAGCTGGTCGAGCCGGCGTGGACCAATCCGCGCACCGGCGAGTTCTTCCGCGCCAATGACCCGCTCAATCCAATCGGCGATCACTGGATCGGCCTGCAGGGCATGGACGAGGCCAACAAGGGTGCCGAGAGCTACGGCATCCACGGCACGATCGAGCCTGTGTCGATCGGTCGACAGGCCTCCATGGGGTGTGTCCGCATGCTGGCCCCCGACGTGGCTCTGATCTACGAGCTCCTCACCGAGCCGAACTCGACCGTCACGATCGTGGAGTAGCGGCCGCCGCGTCCCCACTCGAATCAGGACTCTCTACGATCGACCCATGTCCGGCGAGCGCCCCACCATCGGCATCACGCTTGGGGACCCTTTCGGCATCGGCCCGGAAGTGGTCATCAAGGCGCTGGCGGATCGGGCCCTCCGTCGCTCGGCTCGGTTCGTGCTGTACGGCCAGAACGCCGTCCTGGCCTGGACCGCCGAACAGCTCCGCCTCGAGCCGTTCTGGTTTCGAGTGTCGATCCGATCCGATCGTGCCAGCGAGCCGATTGTCAATGACGTGGTGGTGCTCGACTACGACCACCACGAGATCGAGCCGATGGCCGCGCCGCACTCGACCCGCCACGGCGGGGCCGTCTCGAAGGCATGCGTCGAGGATGCAATCACCGACGCGATGCGCCCGCCCAGCGACTGTCGGGCCATCAACGCAATCGTCACCGGACCGATCAGCAAGGAATCGTGGGCCATGGCCGGGTTCCGCTGGCCCGGCCACACCGAACTGCTGGCGGCCCGCACTCGGGCGCCGCGTCACGCGATGATGTTCGTCTCGCCGCGGCTGCGGGTGGCTCTGGCGACCACGCACATCCCGCTGATGGACGTGCGCAACGTCCTCACCATCGGCAAGGTCTTCGACCCGATCGAACTCGGGCACCACTTCTGTCGCAACCTCGGCATCGAACATCCCGCCATCGCGGTGACCGGTCTCAATCCGCACGCCGGCGAGGGTGGACTCTTCGGCGATGAAGAGGAGCGGATCATCGCCCCGGCCATCGCCATGGCCCGCGAGCAGCGGATCAACGCGACCGGCCCGTATCCCGGGGACACCATCTTCATCGACGCGGCTGCCGGGAAGTACGACCTGGTGGTGGCGATGTACCACGATCAGGGGTTGATTCCGGTCAAGCTCCTCGGCTGGGACAAGGCCGTGAACGTGACGGTCGGCTTGCCGATCATCCGCACCAGTCCCGATCACGGAACCGCGTTCAACATCGCCGGACACGCCCGCGCCAGCGAAGGCTCGATGCGGTCGGCGATTGAGTTGGCCATGGCGCTGGCGCGTCGGCGGACGCCGACTTCGCCGACTGGGTCGTCGGCTGGGTCGTCGGCTGGCGCCGACTCCTGAGAAGTGCCGCGCACGCGGCACACCTCAGGAATCGGCGCAGCCGACCCTTCCTACCGCACCGCCCCGTACCTCACGTACCAGCGGTAATACGCCAGCATCTGCGCGTACTGGATCGGATTGCGGATCCCGTTCATCTGCAGCCAGGCTTCAAAGCTCGGGCGCCCGCGCAGTGGGATCCTCTGATACCCGCGCAGCAGATCAAGGAACTGGGCGTAGGTCGAGGTGACGTGCGGAGGCGGAGGCTGATCCGAGGCGTCGGTCCAATAGTGGACCGGCGGGACCGGGGGCTTCGGCGGGGGCTGGCGACCCGGCGGCGGCTTGACACCGATTGGGGGGCGCGGAGAAGTCGCGGCTTCCACGTGCACGGTGAGCATCGTCGTGACGACGATCATGCCGGCGAGCCCGAGGAGGCGAACGCAACGACGTCGAAATTGTGCTCGATCTGTACTCATCGTCTCTCTCATCCCTTCACGATGCGCGAGGAGCGCAGCACCTGCCATCCGGTTTCACGGAAGACCGGAAAGCGGGCCATTGTCCCCGCGACCTTCTTGGCGTCCTCAAGATCGAGGAGCCAGTCGCGATCCCCGGCGGCGATCACTTCGATGCCGCCGGCGACAGCTCTGTTTCGTCGGGCCATTTCGAGCGTCCAGACCTGCTCTCGGAGCATCCAGTTTCCGAGGCGATCGGCGATCTCGTCGGCCTTGTTGGTGAAGACAGCGATCAGTTGTTCGGCGCGGGCATCGTCCACGACGTGTCGAAGCGACACGTTTCCGCCGAAGATGCACCACCAGCCGAAGCTCTCGAGCCACATGCCCAACGCCTGGCGCTGGGGATCGAGCACTCGGTCGAGCGAGCCGACGAAGCGCTCGATGGCGACTTCGACGGGGATCTCGCCGGTGATCACCTTCATCTCCAGAATTCCGCCCTCGCAGATGTTGGCGATGCCCGCGAGGCTCTCGGCGTTGAGTCGAGCCGACTCCGCCATCAGAATTCGCGACGAACTGGCAAGGTCCTCGATGGCCCGCTGGGCGTAGTGGTCGCGCTGCTCGGGCTTGGCTCCCGCCATGGCCCGATGACAGTTTCCGCGCACGTAGAAGGCGAAGCCGCGGGTGCCGAGAGCGTTGAGCGGCAGCATCGGGGCGTTCGAGAGCTCGATCACCGCCGAGGCCAGCGCCTCGCCCTCGTAGAAGTTCCCGAGCACGTAGTGCGAGTTGGCCAGATTGACGCGGAGGCTGAGTTCGTTCGACGCCGTCACCCCCGACTCGCGGAGACCGCGTTGGGCAGTCTCCATCGCCTGGGTGAAGCGACCCTGTCCGTCCCATGCGCCATACTCGCGAATGCACGCGCGGGCCCGTTCGTCGCCGGTCTCCGCGGCCGTGTAGGCCCGCCGAGCCAGGTCGACCATTTCGACGTAGCTGCCCTTCTGGAACGCCTCGTAGGCGGCGCGATCGAGCGTCACAAAGCTCTCGTGCTCGCTTCCCGGTTCGATTGGGCGAGGGGTTTCTCCGTAGAGATCGCGGACGACATCCTCGATGGACCAGTCGAGGGCCATGGCCAGACCTCGAACAAGGTCGATCTTGGGCACCCCGCTCTCTGGGATCACCGACTGCGGATCACGATGCAACTCCCCGGCAAGCCGGCGGAGGCTCCATCCGCGATAGGTCTGTGCGAGCGCAACCAGCTCCTCAAGTCGCTCTCGAATCGGTGTACCGAGGTCCATCCGTGCATCCCCAAGGGTTGCGGATCGCCCCCTCACGTGGTCGACCCAGTTGACTCAACTTAACGAGCGTCGCACGCGACCTCAACCTTTGAGTTCGGGCGAGTTCCTCCAAGCGTTCCACGGACCTAGCCAAATACAAGGGGATTGTCCGGGACCGGGAAAGATTTGCGGACGGTATTCGGGGCTCGGTCGGGCCAGCAGGGCGGAGGGAGCAGGGCGGAGGGAGCAGGGCGGAGGGAAGGAGTGCAGTGGGTTGCACGATTGAGTGCGTACGCGGGGTGGTCGGGCGGGTGTCGGGAAAGAGGCCAGCAGGGAGGAGCGGCAGGGGGTGCGCGACTGGGTGGGTGCCTTGCAGGCTTCACCGGGCGCGGCGTGTCGAGGATTCCGCAGCGCTCCTCGGGCTCAGCGTTCCGGCTCCCCCGGAGGCGGCGTGCCCTCGTCGAACTCGATCATTTCGTCGAGCGGTCGGAACACCGCGCCACCCGAATCGCCTCGAATGGTCAGCACACCGTCCTTGACCGAGGCGCTGCGAGCGCTCTGGAGGAGACCGATGTAGACCCGCTCGACGGCGAGCAGCGGACTGGGTCCGGCCATGCGGGTCACGCCCAGCGAGCTCACCGCAAGGGTGTCGCCGCGTCCCCGGCGGGCGGGGCCGAAGAAGCGATTCACCCCGCCGAAGCCGCTGATCTGAAGATCGCCGGGATGTCGCTTCAGGTCTTCGGGCGCTGGCGCAATCGTCAGAGTCGGTCGCGTCGCGCCGGGTGGCGGCAGGATCGGGGCGTTGGGATTCTCGAAGGACTCGAGGGACCACGACCCCATGATGTCCCCGCTGGTCGAGGTGCAGCCGGTCAAGACCAGAGCGGAGCACGCCAGAGCGACGCCGAGCAGGATCTGACGAAGGACACGGTGGTTGATCATGCGGCTTCCTCGGCGAACGAAGGTCGTGTTTCGAGCCTCACGAAACGACTCGGTTGGACGCGGGATCGATCATCCAGAGCCAGTCGTTGAGAAGGAACTCGATTCGAGCGACGAGGAGCACGATGCGGCCCATCACCGTGTATCCGAACATGGCCCCGAAGGTGATCATCAGCACCCAGATGCCCACCCGCGAGGCCGAGCCGAGAACACCCTTGTGCTCGAAGGAGAAGAAGAAGTAGGTGAGGCAGCAGAGCGTCCCGACGACTCCGATGATGTTGGCAAACGATTCGCCGTAGCTGATCGTCTGCTCGCTGGCGACGGCCACCAGCGGCTGGATGCCCGAGGCGATCTGGTTCAGGAAGTCGGCCTCGAAGAACTGCACGAGCCGCAGGCCGGCGAAGACGCCGATGAAGAGCGCCAGCGGCCAGCGCGAAATCCACTGGCCCCTGGGGGCCAGCCGCCACAGCAGCATCACGCCCAGGAGCAGCGGCACGAGGAAGATGAACTTCGGCTCGGCGGCCTCGTCGAGGCCCGGGATCACGGTCGCCCGCGCCGTGGCGGGGGCCAGCTTGCCGATGAGGTTCGGGACCAGCACCGACCAGAATCCGATGACCATCCAGTACGCCGCGGAGACGCCGATGAAGATCGCCTCCGCGAGCTTGTAGAGAGGATTGTCGCGCCAGAGGAAGGAGAAGATCGCCAGCGTCAGGAACGCGGAAAACCAGGTGCCGATGGTGCGCGACATGCTGAGGCGCGGGGAACCCGCGCCGCCTGCGGCAGTGCCTGCGGCGATGGCCCGTTGCGATTCGACGAAGGCTCGAAGCGGCACTTCGTCCTCGACGGTCCAGGAGAACTCCTGCGCGGTTCCATCGGGCAAGGTCCCAGAGACCGTCACCGGTTGATCGACCACATAGATCCGCGACATTCCCGGCGTGGTGAACGCGGCGCGATAGACCAGAAACGCCACGGCCGCGACCAGGAGTGCGATCCAGATGAGTCGCGAGTTCTGGCCAGAGTTCTGCCCAGCGTTTGGGGGGCTCATGACGTCACTCCCCGTCGGCGACCGATGAAGTAGACGATGTTGCCCACCACGATCAGGAGCACCATGAGCACGTGGGCCACAAGCTGCGAACCCATCCGCCGCGTGCCCTCGACGAACGCGGGCTTGGCGAGGAGGTCATACTTCGCGTTGAGCAGCTTCTCGTATTCGGCGGCGCCCTTGATCGCCGCGATCAGCCCGGGGAGCTGCTGCGGCACGTAGGGAAGGAGCGGGGGCGCCTGCACGCCGGTGCAGCCGGCGACCATCGAGAAGGTGTCGGGGTAGGCGGTCTTGGCGTACTGCACCCACTCCTTCGCCCCGGCGTATCCGGCGCTGATCGAGATCACCAGATCCATGTCCTGCACGCTGCGGACGTCCTTCATCATCGGGATGGTGTCGATTCCGCTTCCGGCGGCATCGGTGAGATAGAGCTTGCGGAAGTCGGTCACGATCACCTTGATGACCGCCTCGTACCCCGACTTGTACCCCAGGTCCACGTAGTCCTCGCCGTAGCGATACTCGGGGAACTCCGGCTTGATGACCTTGGCGACGGTCTCGCGGACGAGCTGCGGCCCGACCGGCCAGAGCGACATGAAGTAGAGCTTCGCCCCGCGCCTGGCGGCGTGGTAGGTGAGCGAGGTCGCCATCGGCGAGAGTTCGCCGGCGCTGGCCGGATCGAAGTCGAAGGAGAACAGCACCCGATCGCCGGGCTGGAGCTTCTCGATCTCGTCGAAGGCGCGCTGGGTGTTGCGACTGACCTTCTCCGGAAACTGCCAGCCGGCGACGGTCGGAACCGTCACTGCAATCAGCATCAGGAGGAAGATCCAGCGTCGATCGAGCGTCCGAAGGAACTCGTACATCTCACTGCTCCTTGGCGCCGAGATAGGACCGGTCGATCCCGAGGATGATCCGGAGGGAACTGGCCATCACCCCGAGCGACACGCCGATCATGATCGCCCGCGTGCCGGTGGTGGTGAACGTGTCCTTGATCCACTCCGAGAGGTTCTCGAGTCGGAGGATCGAGAAGGAGGAGTCCTCGGGAATGAACTCGGTGAGCCACACCCCGGCGTAGGTTCGACCCAGCAGGATCAGAAACGCGGTGCCGAGGAGCAGGATCGCCTCGATGTTCTTGGCCCGGAACGCCCGGAACGCAGCCGAGGCGACGTAGAAGGCGAGCATCGCGAACATCGTCGCGGTGAGGGGCTTGAAGGTGTACTCGTAGAACCACCAGAAGATCGAGCCGGTCTCGTTGAATTCGCCCGCCCACGAGTACGAGGGATGCGGCACGCTCGGGTTGACGCCGAGCTTGAGCAGCCCGACGAAGAGGGTCACCAGGAACGCGACCATGGTCACTGCCCCGTAGCCCCAGCCGGGTCGGCGATCCGAGATCTTCTTGAGCTGCATCTTCAGCAGGTTGCCGCCGCCGAGAATGAAGGCCATGGCCGCGAGGATGTCGAACCAGACCGAGACGTTCTCGCCCCAGTTCTGCGCCAGCGGCACGAAGTACGAGACGATCAGGACGATGCCTGCCGTCGCGGTGATCAGGAGTGGGATGGTGCGTTTGAACATCGCGCGGCTGGCTCGAGGAATCGACAGGCGTGAGCGCCGCTCCGATCGATGCGGCGGCCCGAGTTCGGAATCTACACCAAGCGCGGAAAGCTCGCTTCCGACATGCTCGATCCCCCGTGCCCAAAACGACCCTTAAGGAAACGATCTCGATGCTCCGCGGCGGGACCGGCCGCCTCCGCGGGGCGCTGGTTGCGTGGTGGTCGCGGTCACCCTGGCCGACGTGGTGCGGTCGAGCGTGCTGGCACCGCTCGGTGCCGCGGCAATCGAGTGGCTGGTCAGGCGCTGGGGCCGCTACGCCATCGCCAACCTCGACCTGATCGGCTTCGCTCTCTCGCTGCCGGGAGTCCTGGCGATTCTGATCCTCGCGTTGGCGGCGCTGATTGGCATGGGGCTGACCCGCGGGGCGGCCCTCTTTGCAATCGAGGCCAAGATCGCTGGACGCAGGCGCCCGGGGGCGCTTTCGGGAGTGGTCGCCGTCCTCGAGGGGCTGGGGCACATCGGTCGACTGGTGAGCCTTGCCATTCATCAGGCGATGCGGCTGGCGCCGAGCGTGCTGGTGGTGGTGGCCCTGATCGGTCTCGTCGCCTGGTTGGTCGTCGGCGAGGTCGAGCTGTACTGGGTGGTCACCACGCGTCCGCCGCGCTTCTGGGTCGGGCTGGCGGCGATCGTTCCGATTGCGGCCGTGGGTGCCGCACTCGTCATTCGGCGAGTCCTCGGCTGGTCGGTGGCTCTGCCGCTCTGTCTCATCGACGGGCTCCAACCGGCGCAGGCTCTGGGCGAGAGCGAGTCGCTCCTTCGGGGTCGTCTCGCCCCGCTCGGGTTGGCGCGGGTCGGCTGGTGGATTCTGGTGAGTGTCATCGGCTTCGGAATTGCGGCGTTGGTGTACGCCGTCGGAGTCCAGGTTCTTCTACGCGAGTTCGGCAGCCTGACGCGGGCGGCAATTGCCGCGGGTGTCGTCCTGCTCGCCCACGCGCTGGTCGTCTCGATCACCACGCTGGTCCTCGCGGCCGGCGATGTGCTGATTGTCGATCAGGCCTGGCGGCAGCTCAAGCGGCGAGGCCATGCTCCCGAAGGCGCCCCCGAAAGCGCCCCCGACGAAGGGACTCACGCTCCACCGCCGCGACGACGGGCGACGACGGGCGACGCTGGTGGCCTTGTGCGGTGGCGTCGCGGTGCTCGCGGCGATCTCCACGGTGGCGACCCGTGGGCTGCTGATTGCGGCGCAGCAGCCGCTTGAGGTTGAGATCACCGCCCATCGGGGTGCGGGCCGGGTGGCCCCGGAGAACACCCTCGCCGCGTTCCGCGCCGCAATCGAGCAGGGCGCCGACCGCATCGAGATCGACGTGCTGGGCGGCGCCGACGGATCGCTCTTCATCTTTCACGACCCCGACCTGCGGCGCATGCGCGGCGATCCGCGCCGAGTGGCGACGATGACCATCGAGGAGATGCGGGTGCTCGACGTCGGCGCCTGGTTCGGGCGCGGCTTCGAGGGCGAGGGCGTGCCGACGCTCGATGAAGTCTTCGATCTCACCGCGGGGAGCATGCCGCTCAACATCGAGATCAAGACGGGTGCGGCCGACGAGGGCGTGGCCGAGGCCTTGGTCAAGGTGATTCGGGCCCGCGGTGCCGCAGGGGGGCTCGGTGAAGACCCGCCGCCCGCCAGCGCCGTGATCACTTCGCTCTCGGCGAGCATGCTCGAGGCGGTGCGCCGCATCGACACCACGATTCCGCTCGGGTTCATTGTTTCGGCCTCAGTCGGCGATCTCCGACGTCTCGATGTCGACTTCGTCTCGATTGAGAGCAATCTCGCCACCAGCGACTTTCTCGCCCGCGCCACCGATGCGGGTCTTGACGTCCACGTCTGGTCGGTGAGCGACCCCGAGCTCTTCACCCGTCTGGTGCTCCGCGGCATCGACGGCGCAATCACCGACGACGTCGTCGCTCTCCGCACCCGCCTTGCCGAACTGCAGAAGCTCGACGAACTCGAGCGATTGCTGCTGGGGGTGAGGATGAGGATGACGGAGTAGGGGGAAGGGAGGGTCGGCTGCGCCGACTCCTGCGGAGTGCCGCGCGCGCGGGTGTGGCTGCGCGAACTCGTCGCATCGCCCCCTTGGACCGCCGAGCACCAGCTCGGCCAGATCGTCGAACGCCTGACCCGGGCGCGACTGGGGCGTCGCAACGGAGGCACGGCTGGGACCCGGAACGCCACGGCATCCAGAAGTGAGATCCCAGGGCGCCGTCCGCGCAACCCCAACTGAATCGCCGGACATGCTGCCGCTCACGTGCATGAAGAGTTCGTGCGTCCCCTGTCGGCGGCGGCATGTCCGGCCTCAAACAGGTGCCGCGCACGCGGGACACCTCAGGAGTCGGCGCAGCCGACGACCCAGCCGGCGAAGCCGGCCACCACCCCCCCTCACCTCAACATCGTCCCCACGATGTAATTCCGGGCTCGCCCCGCGGCGCTGTCGGGGCCCGCGAAGCTGGCAATCGTCGCCAGCACCGATCCGACCACCAGAAGCGCCACCGCCATCAACTTGCCCAGGTCCTGTCCCTTCAGGCTGCCGAGCTGGTCGGGTTCACCCGAGAGATAGGCGGAGGCCGCGAAGAACTCCTCGCCGATCAGGGTGTAGTCGCAGGCGGCGACGAAGAAGGGGAGCTGCGCGGCTTCGGCGGTGCCGGCGATCTGGATGGCGCCGATGGCGTTGCCGGTCTCGGCGAGGATAAGGCTCTCCGCGAAGAAGATGCCCATGTAGAAGCAGGCCGCGGGCTTCTGCCGGGACATGTGCCCGGCGAGATACGCGACATAGCCGAACTGCTCGTCGGTGACGTAGTAGATGAGATCCGGGTTGAAGGAATCGGGACGGCCGACCGAGAGGTACGCGGCCTGAACCGTCTCCCGCGCGGCGGTCATCACCAGCGAGCGGCAGGTCGGGACTTCGATCGACGCGTCGTACTCGGCGACGGTTCGGGCGACCCGACCGAGGACGTTCAGCCCCGCGATCGTCTGCATCTCGTTCATGTCCTGGAGACCGGGCACGAAGAGGATCGGGCGACCCATCTCGGTGGCCCGACCCACGGCCTCGTCGATTGCCGAGAGCGCCGGAATCTTGCGGACCTTCATCGGCCGACCGCTGCGGGCGAGCTGGATGTAGGCGATCACGCAGCCGCAGGCGATGGCCAGGAAGATCGCCAGCCAGGTGCGCCCGGGATCGAAGAAGAGATGCTCGGGGGCGGGGAGCGCCGCCAGTGTCATGCCCGAGAGAGGCGTCGCCGCGGCAAGGGCGTGTCCGGCACCGTCGATTGCACTGGCGACTGTCGACATGCTTGTCATGCTTGTCATGCTTGTCATGCTTGTCATGCTTGTCATGTTTGTCATGAGATTCAGCCCTCGATGAGTTCCACGTTGGCCCGCGGAACCACGACACTCTCGCCGGAATCGAACCGAACCTCAAGCACGCGGGCCTTGGAACCCGAGGCCAGCACGTAGGGCTGCTCGGGAAGTCCGCTCACCTTGCCGATCAATCCGAAGTGAGGATCGCGGATCACCCGCACCGGAGTGCCGATCTCGAGCAGCCCGGCGCCGAGCAGGCGCGGGCTCTGATCGCCGTCGGAGGTGGCAATTGGAATCACGATCTCGGGACGCATCACGCCGGCTCGAATCTGGGTGGCGCCGTTGACCGCGGCGTCGTGGCCCTCGTGTCTGGCGAGCAGACGGAAGGTCCGCTCGGCCATGGCGATGTCGCCGAAGCCTTCGGTGATCACCAGGGTGATGCCCAGGTTCTCGCTGCCGGTGATGGCCACGCCAAGGTCGTAGCCGAGGAAGTCGCGGAGGTCGGCGTCGTCGATCCCGCCGGCAATCACCGCTGCCGCGCCGATCTCGCGGGCTCGGCGGATGGCCGCGGCGCCCATGCGGGCACCGCCGATGACGATGGCCCCCTTCATGTCGGGGGTGATCTGATCTTCGTGGAGTTCCTCGCCCGCGCTCTTGCTGGCCAGTCGCACGCGCCCGAAGGTCTCGCCGCCGACGCCGAAGATCCCTTGGACGAGGGCCACGTCGGCTTCGAGGACCACACCCTCGCCGGGCAGCACCTCGACCACGGTTCCGGCGAGATAGGCCTGCACCTGCACCGGCAGCGGAGCGCCGCGGATGATGACCTGCCCGGTGGTTGCCGAGATGCTCTCGATCGAGCCGGCGACCCTGGTGCGGCACTCGACCTTGAACATGCCGAAGATGCCGCGGGTGCGGGCGATCACTTCGTCGACGGCAATCGTCTCGCCTTCCTTCTTCAGCATGAACCCCGGCACTTCGCTGGGCGGCGCCGAGAGCAGGTTGGCGACGTTGAGCGGGGTGATGTCGCCGGGCATGAAGGTGCGGGCGACGATCGTGCGTCCCTCGACGCGATCGCCCTTCGCCACCAGCACGTCACCTGCAATCGGCAACACCCGCCGCACCCGATGCCGCGTGCGAGCACTGACCTTGAGACCTGGAGTGAAGGCGTTGGACATGGGAGGGAGGAAGGGGGGCAGGGGGC
>ENA-ORBV01005915-ORBV01005915.1-microbial-mat-metagenome-genome-assembly--contig:-NODE-5915-length-21977-cov-4.429224_pt1 | contig 21977 bp, 13 predicted proteins | sample MGYA00237777_ERZ505514 | MGnify/ENA primary metagenome ERZ505514 (study PRJEB26160, sample SAMN06269048) | microbial mat metagenome | isolation source: Oligotrophic lake microbial mat | place... | reverse complement strand
CGGCGACCACCGAGATCTACACCTCTCTATTCGTCGGCAGCGTCAGATGTGTATAAGAGACAGTACGAGAAGTACGCGAGGCCGACATTGCCCACCACCACGCGTCCCTGCAGATCCGCGAAGGTCCGCACCGGGCTCGACGCATGCACCATGAGAGCGAGCGGATCGTGCTGCAGGCCCGCCGCGACCATCGTCAGGGGAAGACCGCGACTGGCGGACACACTGATGTCATCACTGCGGTTCAGGCCGAAGTCGGCGTCACCTCTGGCCACTTTAAGTTTAATTCCAGCTCCGGGTCCGCCCGGCCAGATATCGACCGCCAGTCCGGCTTCGGCATAATATCCGTTTACCAACGCGTGATAATAACCGCCATGTTCCGCCTGCGGGAACCAGTCCGACTGCAACACCACGTTGCGCAGCGCCGGTGCTGCTTGGGGGAAACTTGCCGTTACCCCTGTTTTCGGGGTGTCCTGTCGCGCGCAGCTGGAAGCCAGAATTGCCAGCACGGCCCACTCTAACATTCGCCACGGACGCATCATCAGACCACATGGAACGTACGTTCTCCGGGCGAGCAACAACGCTCCGGGATTGCGTCATATCCTGCGGTCGGAAAGCTGCCGGCCATGACTTTCCGCGACTGGCAAGACCTCGATCCCGCCGCCGCCGCCCGCGAACTGCACGAGCGGGTTCGCACCCGTCTTTCGGTCGCGCAGCAACGCGCGGTCATCGCTCAACTCACCCCCGAGCCTGAACTCGCGGAACGCCTCCACGCGTCACGCGCCGCCGGACGTCCACTCGCCGGGGTGCCTTACTTGGTGAAGGATCTGTTCGACGTGGCCGGCGTGCCCACCTTCGCCGGCTCAAGCTTCCTGCCGGAAGTTCGAGAGACGCCCACCAAGGACGGTGCCTTCGTGCAGGCCATGACGAATACCGGCGCGGTCGTGGCCGGCAAAACGCACCTGCACGAGTTCGCTTATGGCATCACCGGCGAAAACCGCACCTACGGCGACTGCGAGCACCCCCGGTTTCCCGGTCGCACCACGGGTGGTTCCAGCAGTGGTTCAGCTGCGGCGGTGGCCGCGGGAATTGTTCCGCTGGCGTTGGGCAGCGACACCGGCGGTTCCATCCGCGTGCCCGCCGCGTTCTGCGGGTTGTTCGGCTTCCGGTTCTCTCCCGGCGAACCATGGATTCGCGATGCGGTTCCACTCGCGCCGACGTTCGACACCGCGGGCTGGTTCACGGCCAACGTGGCGGATATGCGCATGGTCGTTGGCGCGGCCATTGGCTTGCGCACCGAGGAACGGGAACCGCGGGGGTGTTACCTCGAAATGCCCGGCATGGATGCGGAAGTCGCGGAAGCCTGTCGGGCCGCCGCGGCCCGTTTTTCCCCGACGGCGGATATCACTACCACGGATACGCTGCACCAGGGCTTCGCGCTTGCGCTCGAAGCCTATCACACGACCGTGGCGGTGGAGGCGTGGGAAGCACACCGCAAGTGGGCGGAAAAGTATCGTGACCGCTATGATCCCATCGTGTGGCAGCGCTTGATTCGCGTGAAAGATCTCTCCCGCGAGCAAATCGCCGCCGCCGCCGTCACCCGCCGGGCGATCAACGTCCTCTGGCGGTCCTACTTCGACACCTACGAATTTTTGGTGCTGCCAGCATCGCCCACGCCGGCGCTCACCAAGGCGGAATGCACCGCGGAAAACCGCAACCGCGTCCTCACCCTCACGGCGGCCGTAAGCATCGGCGGATATCCCGTGCTGACGATTCCGGTGCCATTGGCAGGTGGTCTCACCACGGGTTTGCAAATCGTCGTGCGCCGCGCGGCGGGACCCGAGGTTAACTGGGCTCTGGGTCGCTGCAACTAGGTCGTCCTATAACCCTAAATTCCGGAGAAGAAGTAACCACTGATTAGCACTCATAAACACTGATGAAACAGATCCAGATCGGTGTTATGAAACATCCTTTTCACCTGTCCGGTTGAAAGAAAATCCATCGCACAACTCTGCTTGCGTCAGTGCTCATCCGTGAAAATCAGTGGTTCAACTGCGTTTTTTAAGATAACCGCAGCAGCCGCGCTGCATTTACCGACATCACGGCGGCCGACGCACCGGAGGTAACCGCCTCGTCCACGAAGCGCACGAGGCCGGGCCCCTGGTCGAGCTTGGGATAAAGATTCAGCGGAAAATCCGACCCAAATAAAACGCGATCGGCGGGTAACGCAGCTCCTGCGTGCGTCCAGACGCTGGCGTCGTACAGCAACGGAGACGCCGCGGTGTCGTAGTAGACGTTTTTCAGCTGCCCAAACCGCGGGTCACCCAGTGGCAATAGCCCGCCCCAGTGTGCCAGGATGAACGTCGTCGCAGAACAGCGTTGAGCAAGGGCAACGAAGTCGTCCGCGGGCGTTTCAACTCGTCCGGCAAACGGCCGGCTGTTCGGGTCCGTGACGTGCAGGTTTACGGGCAGGTTCAGTTCACCGGCCAACGCCATCGCGGCCAAAAAAGCCGGCTCATCCACTCCATGACCTTGCGCGTGCGGCGAGAGTTCACCGATCCCAATCAGCCCTTCGTCTCGCGCCCGTCGAATCTCCGCCAGGACCGCCGCTTCGCCCGCCGCCGGGTGCACGGTGGCGAACCCGGAGAGGCGGTCCGGATGCGCCCGCACGCACTCCGCGTAAAATCGATTTTGCCAAACGCACGTGTCTCCGTTTTCCCAATACCAACCGAGCAGGACGGCGCGTTCGATTCCCGCCGCGTCCAGGGTCGCGAGTAGGGTGTCAATCGTGGGCAGCGACTGCACCGGTCGGCCGTCGCGGCGTTTGCGGGTACAGAGAACGGCCCAATTCCGTTCCCCCTGCGCAGCGGCCCAAGCCGACGGCTCCCGGTCCACCTCGGCTGGATACAAGTGTACGTGAGCATCGATAATGCGCATGGAAAATGCTGGTTATGGAACCGGGTTCTCTGTGTGTTCTCGCTGAACCAGCCTAACAGAGCGAGAACGCTCCCGGGAACGAGACCGAATTTCCATGCTCAACCGCTTCTTTCAACTCGACCAAAACCAGACCACTGTCAGCCGCGAGCTGCAGGCGGGACTCACCACCTTTGCCGCGATGGCGTACATCCTCGCGGTGAATCCGATGATTCTGGCCAATACGGGCATGGACAAAGCCGCGCTGGTGACTGTCACCGCCCTGACCGCGGCGATCTCCACCGCGATCATGGCGTTGTTGACGAACTATCCCATCGCGCTCGCTCCGGGAATGGGAATCAACGCATTTTTCACCTTCACGATCGTGCTGGGGCGCGGCGTTCCGTGGACGGAGGCACTCGGGATGGTGTTTGTGAACGGCATCATTTTTCTCCTGCTGTCGGTCACCGGCGTCCGCGAGAAGATCGTCGCCGCGATTCCCCATTCCCTCAAAATGGCGATCACCTGCGGCATCGGCCTCTTCATTGCCTTCATCGGGCTGAAGAACGGCGGCGTGATCGTAGCCAATCCGGCTACCTTCGTCACTCACGGCAATTTTTCCTCCGCACCCGTCGCACTCTGCCTCGCCGGAATTGCACTCACCGCCATCCTTGTGGCGCGGAGAATTCCAGGCGCCATCATCTTGGGAATTGCGATCGTCACAGTAGCCGGACTCTTTATTGGCGCGGGTAACAATCGCATGGTCACGGAGCTGCCAGCGAGTTTCATCGCCTTCCCCGCCTCTCCGGCGCCGGTATTTCTGAAGCTCACGTTCGATTTCCTGACCAACAGCAACGCGATCCTCCTCGCCCTGCCCATTATCCTCACGCTGCTGCTGGTGGATATGTTCGACAATATTGGGACGCTGATTGGTGTGACCAAACGAGCTGGTTTTCTCCGCCCGGATGGAACGTTGCCGAAAGCAGGCCGCGCCTTGATCGCGGACTCCATCGCCACCATCCTGAGCGCGCTCTTTGGCACGTCGACCGTGGTCAGCTATATTGAATCCGCTTCCGGCGTGGAGGCCGGCGGACGGACCGGGTTAACCACCATGACAACGGCCGGGCTGATGCTGCTCGCGCTGTTCTTCACCCCGCTGATTCTGATTATTCCGGCCGCGGCGACAGCGCCGGCCCTCGTGATCGTCGGCGTTTTCATGATGCAGTCCATCACCGAGATTGAAATGTCCGACTTCAAAGTCGCTGTGCCAGCCGTGCTCACCATCATCGGCATTCCCCTTACCTTCAGCATCGCCGAAGGCATTGGCATCGGCCTCATCACCGCCGCGTTCCTTGCGCTCGGTCTGGGCGAGCGGAAACGGCTCACTGCGCTTGGCTACGGCATTGCGGCCGTGTTCTTCCTCCAGTTTTTCCACGTCTGGCCCTTCGCAAGGTAACGCACCGAATGCGTTTTCGCAGGCGACGGCAAATCCGGACCGGCGAGTTACCGCGACGCGACGAGCTGCGTCAAACGGAAGAGCTACCACGTATTCAATGCGGCCCTACGCTTCGTCGTTGCACCGCCCATCGCCGCGAACGCGAACGTGGACCCCGCTTCGATCCAGCGCGTTGGGAGGCACCCTCACCTTCTTCTGCAGAATTTATACCAATCGCCCGTATAATGTAGACGATTGTCATCACGAGACGGCGAAGCGCGCCGTGGTGATCCAGCTCGATTGCTTCGTCGCTCCGCTTCTCGCAATGACAGTCCAAATATCAAGGGACGTTGGTCCCAGGCATGGATTGCCACGCGTCATTCCTTAGATCGCAATGACATGGCTGATTTTCGCACCCGCAAAATGGTGGAAGCGAACGTTGACGCGACTCGCGTGCTGCCCAACGTCCAGGAATTTGAACTGAATGAACTCCGTTTTTGAACCAGCAAGGGCCACGCGCGAACTTGGGTCTTACGTCAGACCGTCATCGAAACAGCAAGGCCACGAGCGAGCTCGGGCCCTACCACCCACGGCTGAATGAACGCTTTGCCTGAAACCGCCTATACGCTTTTGCGGGATCGTTTTGGATTCGCGAAATTCCGGGACGGGCAGGAGATGGTAATTGGTCAACTGCTCGCCGGAAATTCGGCGCTCGCGGTATTCCCGACCGGAAGCGGAAAGAGTCTTTGCTACCAGCTCCCGGCGTTGTTGCTGCCCGGACTGACGGTGGTGGTTTCGCCGCTGATCGCGCTGATGAAAGACCAGGTCGACTTTTTGCAGGCGCGCGGGATTCAGGCTGCCCGCTTGGATTCGAGTGTGAGCCGGGAGTCGTTCGAAGAGATTCAGAGAGCATTGAGTGCGGGTCGTTTGAAGCTGCTCTACGTGGCTCCGGAGCGTTTCTCCAACGAGCGGTTTCTCGCGCGGTTGAAATCGCTCACGATCGATCTCCTGGTGATCGACGAGGCGCATTGCATCTCGGAGTGGGGGCACAATTTTCGGCCGGATTATCTCAAGCTCGCCCGCTACGCGCGAGAGTTGAAGGTGATCCGCGTGCTCGCGTTGACGGCCACCGCGACACCGGCGGTCGCGAAGGACATTTGTCGTGAGTTCGCCATCAAACCGGAGGCCCACGTGCACACTGGTTTTTATCGCCCTAATCTCTACCTGCGGGCCGTCACGTGTACTCCGCGGCAACGCCTCGATAATCTAATCGCTGCGCTCACCTCGCGGCCCGTGGGCCCGACGATCGTCTACGTGACGCTGCAGAAAACCGCCGAGATGGTGGCTACGGCCCTCGCTGAAGCGGGGCTTTTTGCGGAGGCCTATCACGCAGGCATGAATGCGGATGTGCGTGAAACGGTGCAGAACCGTTTCATGGCGGCGGACGATCGCGTCGTGGTGGCGACGATCGCCTTTGGGATGGGAATCGATAAAGCCAACATCCGGGCGGTCTATCACTTCAACCTGCCGAAAAGTCTGGAAAACTATGCCCAGGAAATCGGACGGGCCGGTCGGGATGGGACGCCGTCCCATTGTGAGATTCTGGCTACGGGCGAGGATATTACCGTGCTCGAAAATTTCACGTACGGCGACACGCCCACACCCGAGGCACTGCGCGATTTGTTGAAAGAGCTGCTCGCGGAACGATCGGCAGGCGACATGTTTGATGTATCCACTTTTGAATTATCGGCGAAGCACGACATCCGGCAGCTGGTGGTTTCGACGGCGCTGACCTATCTGGAACTGGACGGCTTCATCGAGGCGACGGCGCCCTTTTATACGACCTACCAATGGAAGTTCCAGCGACCGCCGGAGGAGATTCTCGCTCGGTTCGAGGCGGAGCGGCGCTCGTTTCTCGAGCGGCTATTCGGGTTGGCGAAAGTGGGACGCACCTGGAACTCGGTCGTTCTCTCTGACGCCGTCGAGGCGCTGGGCGAAAACCGGGAGCGGGTGGTGAAAGCGCTGACGTACCTCGAAGAGAAGGGTGATCTCGAGTTGCAGGTAGCGGGCGTCCGTCAGGGTTATCGGGTAATACGGGCGCCGGATGATCTCAAGGCCGTGTGGCAGGAATTGCGCCGCCGGTTTGCGGCGCGGGAGAGCAGCGATCTCGCGCGCGGCCGCGGAGTCGTGGAGCTGTTGGCGGCGGAGGGGTGCCTGGTGCGCGGGTTGATTGGTTACTTCGGCGAAGAGTTGGGACGTGATTGTGGACACTGCGGCCGGTGTGCGAGCGATCCGCCGGTGCGGCTGGAGCGGGAGTCGGAGGAGTTTATCATCCCCGAGGAAGAGTTGGCGGCGCTACAAGCCCAGCATCCGCGGGCTCTCGGGGGAGCGCGTCAGGTGGCGCGGTTTCTTTGTGGGATCAGTTCGCCTGCGCTCACGACTGCCAAGCTGACTCGCCACCCACAATTCGGCGCCGCGGCCAAGGTGCCGTTTGCGCAGGTGATGGCGCGGGTGGGACGTGATACATGATCCGGTGAGAGCGGCTTGTGCTCCGAGATGGAGCGGCTTGTCCCTAAGCCGCTGGATCGGCGGATTTGTTAGGTGAGCCGCGATTCGTTGCCAGCAAGCCAAGCGCGTTGGGGACAACCCGCTCCACCCTTGAGATTCTTAGGCCGGCTATTCCACCCTCTGATTTGTCATCGCGCGAGCTGGACCAACCCGACGTTGGGTGGAATCGCCAATGAACACCCCTGATTGTCATTGCGAGCGAGGCTGGCCGAGCGTGGCAATCCATCGGGACGCGTGGATTGCCGCAGTCGCTTAGGCTCCTTCGCAACGACAAACTGTAGGTGTTCATTAGCAGCCCGAGGAACGAGGGCGTGGCGATCCAGCTAGATGGATTGCTTCGTCGCTGCGCTCCTCGCAACGACGAGGTAATAATAGACGTAAACTGCGGGTAGAGCGTTCACGCCAGAGTGTGAAATATTACGGTTAGCCGTTAAATCCCAACAAATCCAGGACGTGGCGCTCGACGTGGCGGTTCGCGCCCTCGGCGGGGAAATCATGGATGTGCAGCGCCGGATTGAAGTTGAGCTCCAGAATGCAGTACGAAGCGTCCGGGCCTTCGGCCGCGAGATCCGGGATGATCATGTCGAGCCCGCAGATGGCCGCGCCTACGACCGCAGTGGCCTGCTCCGCCCACCGTTGGTAAACGGCCGGCATCGTATCGGTGAAATCGATACTGTCACCGCCCGTGCTGATGTTCGAGTTCTTGCGCAGATGGACGATCGTGTCCGCCGGCGGCACGCTCTCCGCTCCGAGAGCCTGGCCCGCGAGGAAATCGAGCTCGATCGCGTCGAGTCGAATTCGCTCCAGCGGTTTCCGGTAGCCTTCTCCGCGGTAAGGATGCTGATTTTTTGCGGCCACGAGTTCCCGAATGGTGCTCCGGCCATCGCCCCGAACATTGGCGGGAACCCGGTGCAAGACCGCCCGGGTTTGCCCGCCGATCACCAGGAAACGGAATTCACGCCCCGCCATGAACTCCTCCACTAGCACGCTGGCATCCAGGGCGAACGCGGCCTCAAGCGCCGCGCGATACCCGGTTAGTTCCACTCCCGCCTCGAGGATCGCCACCCCTTCACCGAAATTGGTGCTGTTGGGCTTCACGACGATTTTCTGCTCCCGATACTGGGGATAGTCGGCGAGTGCAGCGTCAAGCGAGCGATATTTACCGCCCGCCGGCACACGAAGACCGGCAGCGCGCAGCACGATCTTGGTCACTTCCTTGTTCTCCATCAAAAGCGCACTGATGTACGGATCAGCGGACGTGCGCGTCGCCTGCTTGACGTATTCGGTGCGGCCGTCGCGACGCAGGACGATGAAGTTGTCCTCGGGATCGAGAATCTCAACGTCGACGCCCCGCAGGCGCGCCTCCGCGATGAGCACCTGGGTGGATAGTTCGAGCGTTTCAAGGTTCATGCGCGAGGTAGTCACGATGTTGATACGCCAGCTCCAGTCCGAGTTCCAGTTGCGACGTTGGTTTGGCCGCCAGAACCTCCCGGAGGCGGTCGATCGGCCGCGGCCGGTTTCCTTCCCATTGCTCGCGGGCCGCGGCCACCGCCTGGCGGTAGGGAGGCGGAAGTTCTGCGGCGATTTCCGTCATCGCCTCGAAAAGCAGGCCCGCCTGTTCCTGCGCTTCCGGTCCCGGCCGGCAAAGCCCCTCGCGCAACGATGAACCACACAACGTCGACCACCGATTCCGCTCCGCGATGCGTTCGCGTTCTACCGCGGTGATCAGGGGGCTGGGGAGGAAAAGACATGCCAGCACGAACACGTGAAAAAAGTGGAGCGAGTCCGGACTGATGCCCAGGGGTGCGAACGGATCGAGGTCGAAAACGCGGAACTCAAGATAGGCGACGCCATCCCGATCGAGGGCATCCAGCAGCGCGAAACGTTCGCCGCGCAACGTCGACGCTCCGCCATGCTCCACGGCGCCGGGCAACGCGGGCTTGGGCCGAACGGGACTGTAGAACTCACGCTCGTGCGCCAGCAGGGGAGCCTGAGCGGAGGCTCGCGGCTGGATCGCATCCGCAATTTTCGCGCGATATTCCGCGAGCGAATCGAAGTTCACTCCGATGGCGCGTTCGACCTCCGGTGCGAGCGCATAGCCGAGCGGACTCAGGCGTACACTGGAGATACGGTCCCGACACTGCGCGGCATCGTCCTGCAATTCGGACCGGGAATGCGCGAGCAGGTCGCGCCAGAAGGCCTCGTCTCCGGGTGGGCTCACGCCGGCCAACGCGTTGAAAACATGTTGGTGGCGGACGAAGTTTCGCAGCACCGAAAAATAGGCCGCGTTTCTCAGAGCCTGCTCCGTGGCTTGCGATTGGGTTGCCGCCCGCCATCTGGAAAAAAACTCCGGCGTGAAGGAAAAATTTGTGTGGATGCCAGAGATGACCTGTCGGGCCTTACCATGCCGCTTTTCCAGATTGCGACGGTAAACGCGTTGAGTTTCCCACTCGGGCCGGCCGGCGAACGATGCCGCCTGCACGCGTTCCGGCGCATCCCAACGTCCCGGCAAACTGAACGGCCAGAGCAATTCGGGTCCGATGGCCTGCTGCAAGCGCCGCTGCAACCGCGCCAGTTCGGCCAGCGCACTGGCGGAATCGGAGTGGGGCTGGGTAACGAGCTCGGCTTGGTTTTCCGCGAAATCCACCGAGATCTGCTTCTCCTCATTCGCGAACGGGTGCGGCGTGACCGCCGGTTGTCCATCGGGATCGGTCCGCAACACTTCCCGTTCGAGGCCCCAGAGTGCTGTCGCCAGCACGGGACCGCCGCCCGTCGCCAGGAAACAGGCGAGGGTAGAAAGCGGCGCGTGCGGTGGCCGATTTTCTTCGGTGGTTTGAATCGCGCGCATGCACAGGGTTCTGATTGATCCAGGCACGGGCGGACATGTTATTTTTTCCATTTGCCGCGGGATTCGCGGCGTTAATCCCAAGGCTCATGACCCGAATGGGTTGAATTCAGACCTCATTTTCCTCGCTGTTTTCAGTGGGTAAAGAGCTGAAGTGCCCATCAACGAAAGACCTCAACGATGCCGAGGCGGAGCGGCTTGTCCCTAAGCCGCTGGGTTGGGGATTTCGCCGGCGAGGCGTCGAATCCATCCTGTAAAATCGTGTTTATCCTGTCTCCATTCATCAGCGATCGATCTCAATCATGACAGGATGACAGGATGAACGTCGTCTCGGACCCAAGTGGGCGAACCACGGATCTTCACTGAGGGAACGGGGCGTGGCTTCCATTTCGGATCCCGGATGCGGCCGGGGGCGGCCGCGGTCCCAGGTTGCCGGAGATGGGGTTTACGGTTGGAGTGGGTTGTCCCTAATGCGCTGGCTCAAAGCCATTGCCATCTGGGCGCGGCGAGTCGCGTCAGCGGATTGGTGACAGTCCGTTCCACTCTCCACTGGAAACAGCGAGGAACCAAAATAAGTGGTTCAATCTGCGTTTTCCAGGTTCAGCCCAGCGTGAAGGCGGGGAGCTTGACGATTTTGCCGCCGGCCAAGGCGGACTCATGGGCGCAGAGGCCGACGCAGGTCCAGTTGGCGGATTTCACTGCGTTCGGATAAGGGTCGCGGCCTTCCACCAGCGCCGTGAGAAACTCGTGGGCGAGGTGCGGGTGGGAGCCGCCGTGGCCGGCGCCCTGGGTGAAACTGAGGTGCGTCTTCTTGCCCATGTCGTACACGCCCTTGGTCGTGAATTTCCGGATACCGGCCGGCAGCCGCTTCGCATAGTCCGGAACCTTGATTTTCTTGGGGATCTTGGCTTCGGCCAGCTTCGCGGTATGAAGGACGTGGGGCTCGTGTTCGATGAGCGACCACTCGAACGACTTCTTCGAACCATAAACGTCGATGCTCTCGCGGTACTGACGGGCGACGTCGAACAACGAGCGAATGATGCGGGCGGTAAGGTCGGAGTCCTTGAGTTTAATATGCGCCGTCTCCACCGCGAACGGCGAGCCGTACTGCTTAACCAACTCCGGCCGGATCGTGCCGGAGCCGAAGCAGGAAACGTATTCCGCCGCGGAGTCGGTGAGGGCGAGCATGGGTCCGACGCAGTGTGTCGCATACCACATGGGCGGGAGACCAGGCCAGTAATTCGGCCAGCCGTCCATGTCCTGCTGGTGGCTGGCTTGCAGGAACTGAATCTTGCCGAGCTCACCCTTGTCGTAGAGTTCCTTGATGTAGAGGTATTCGCGGGCGTACACGACCGTCTCCATCATCATGTACTTCAGTCCCGTCTTGCGGGTGAGATCGACGATCTTGCGGCAGTCTTCGATCGAGGTCGCCATCGGTACCGTACACGCGACGTGCTTGCCGGCCTTCAGTGCCTTGATCGATTGGGCGGCGTGATCCGGGATCGGCGTGTTGATGTGAACGGCGTCAATTTCGGGGTCTTTCAGCAACTCGTCGTAATCTGTATAGCCTTTTTGGATACCGAACGCCTCCTGAATGGATTTCAGTTTTTTCGGGTCACGCTGGCAGACCGCCATCAGGTTCGCGTTCGGGTGCGCCTGGTAGATGGGAATGAATTCGGCGCCGAAGCCGAGGCCGATGATCGCAAGGTTGATTTTTTTCTGGGACATGAGGGAGAAGAAGTTGAGGGCAGAATTTCAGCTGGGAATGGGATCGGATGAATTTATCCGCGTGATCAGCGTTATCCGCGGTTAAAAAGGTTTGTGACTGAGTCGGGAAGTTACTGCGGATTTAGAGTTCGGAAATCGATCCAACGCGGATGGCGCGGATAAAGCGGATGCTTGGGATATTCGTGAGTCTAAGTGCAAATGGAGCCTTGGGGTATCGGGCCTTAGGCTGGGCGTTGCTGCGGATTTAGGATTCAGAAATTGATCCATCGCGGATGAAGCGGATGCTTTCCGTAGTCGTGTATCAGCAGCGAAATTTGCGGTTAGGCTGGTTGGGTTGCGCCCATCACTTCAACGTCAGCACGAAGGCCTCGATATCGGCGAGCTCCTGGGGGCTGAAAATGTCGGCCATCGGCGGCATGGGTGAGATCTTGAATTGCTCATAGCCTTTCGCGATCACCTTGCTCGGTTCCAGCAGGCTCTCGCGGATGTACGCGGCGGTCGTGCGGGAGGCGACACCATCAAGCGCGGGACCTACAGTGCTGCCTTTGCCTTTGACGACATGGCACAGCACGCAGGCGGCGGGGTGCGAATGGAAGACCTGTTCGCCCCGCGTGGCGTCCGCGGCGAGTAGGACGGAGGATTCGTCCGCGGGCATGAGCTCCGAGAGGCGCACGTCATCGAAGAACGCCTCGCCGCGGGCGACGAGTAGCAGATTGACGCTCGCGGTGGTGCGGTCGCCGCTGTTGAACTCGACTTCCAACTCGCTCCAATCGGTGTCACGCCGCCGGATCGTATCCGTTTCGACGCGGGCGCCGTGGACGTTGAAGCTGACCTTGCCTTGGAGCGCACGGCTTTTGATCCAGCCCGTCAGGCGATAGCGCGTGTTCGGTTTAACCGCGACATCGGCGTGGAGGCTGGTGTCGGTCTCGGCATCGGTAAGCACGCGGACGCCCTGTTTACCGCTGTGGAATTGCTGAGCGCCCGTGGCGACCTGCCAGGCGGCGGTGGCGTTGCCGGGGCGGGTGCCATAATCGCGGCGCTGCCATCCGGTGGGGAGACCGTTGCTGCCGATGGTTTCGAATCCCGGGTTAGGGAGAAGGTTCGGGCCTTCGCGGTACAGCGATGCCCCGTGCACGCGACCGACAATGCGCGTAGCTTCCTTCAGCCATTCGTCCTGCTGGTTGGCGGGATTGCGCACCAGGCTGCTGACGACCGTCTTGATCGGTTTCGTCTCAGAGAACTCCGCCAGCTTCACGAATGCCGCCAACCTGGTCAGCGAATCGGGATCGCTCACCACCGCGGAACTGAAGAAGAGTGCCACGGCTTGGTCGTCGCGACCGAGAGCGCGGATCGCGTTACGGCGGACCGCGGCATCGTTGTGAACCAGGCCGGCGCGATGCGTAGCGTCGTCGAGTTGGCCGAGTCCATGAAGCGACCACAGGGCGTGGATCGCTTTGATCGGCGCGGTGCCGTTGGTGACGGCTTGCTTGAGGGCGACGGACGCTTCGGTGCGTTTGCCTTCGACCAGCAGGCGCTGCGCGGTGACGCGCCAGAATTGGTTTCCATCGTCGAGAGCGGCGACGAGCTGGGCGGGCGAGGCGTCCTTCAGCGAAGTGATGGCCGAGGGTTTGGCTTGATCCCAAACGACGCGATAGATGCGACCGCGGGCGTGGTCACGCAGTGGATTCTCGTGCGCACCGCCGACTCCGGTTTTCGAAGCGTAGCCGCCGCGCTCGAGACTGGGCGTGGGATTGTGCTGAATGATGAAGTTCTGCCAGTCGGCAAACCACACGGCACCATCGGGACCGACTTCAGCAAACACCGGTGACATCCATTCGTCGCTGCTGGCGACGAGATTGAAGCCGTCGTTGGCAACGTAGCCTGCGCCGTCACGCTGTACATCAAACAGCGCGATGTTCTTCATGGTCGGCTCGCAGATCATGGCCTTGCCCTGGAGACGCGCCGGCAAGCGATCGGAATGGATGAAGGCGGTGCCGGCGGCGGCGGTGTATCCACCAAAGACATCCACCTGGCGATAATTGGGCGTGATGGTGTGGGTTTTGTCCTCGGTGTTGATCCGTTTCGCCGTCATCGCGCGGACGCCCTTGGGCACAATCGAAGCGGGAATGCCGCCGAAGAAAATGGGCGCGTTATTTGCGGTGCCGCCGAATTGATCGCCGAATTGGTTGATGCTATGTCCCCACGAGTTGTTGGTGAACTGATGAAGAAATTCGAGGGCGGAGCCGTCCGCCTTGAAACGATACGTCCCCATGCTGAATTGTTTTTCCACGCCGCCGACCGTGCCGCGAAAACCGGAGTATCCGACGCAGCCATACAACCAGTTGTCATAGCCGTAATGGAGGTTGTTGGCTTGGGCGTGGGTGTCGTTGATGCCCCAGCCGGTCATGATCTCTTTGCGCTCGTCGGCTTTGTCGTCGCCGTTGGTGTCCTTGAGAAAGAGGAAACGCGGTGACTGTGCGACCACGATGCCGCCGTTCGTGAAAACAAAGCCGGTTGGGATGTTCAAGCGGTCGGCGAAGATCGTGAACTTGTCCGCGCGGCCGTCGCCGTTGGTGTCTTCGCAGATCTTGATGCTATCGTTGCCGAAGCCGTCGGGTTTGACGTCGTGGGGATAGTCGCGGGTTTCGGCGACCCACAGGCGGCCGCGTTCGTCCCACGCCATAAAGATCGGCTTGGCGATGTCGGGTTCGGCCGCGAAAAGTTCGAGCCGCAAGTCGGGCGCGACTTGCGTGCGCTCGACGCTGCCTTTGATGCTGAAAGGTGTTTGGAGAGTAATCGGCTGCGGGCGTTTTTCGTAGTTCGCGATGGTTGCGCTCGGCTCGCGTTTTTCCGGCTCGCGCTGAGCGAGAAACTTTTCCCAAGCGGCGACGCGGTCAGGGCCGGCGGCGGCCAGAAGCAGCGGGCGCGCGGTGAGCGCAAAGGCATCCGAGGTGGCGTCGCCCAGCGCTGCGGCCTTGAGCACCTTGGCGGCTGGGATGGAGGCAAGAAAGGGAAAGCTCGCGGCGGGAGCGTCGAGCACGATGACATCAAACTTTGCCACGAATTCCGGCGTGGTCGCTTTCGGGTCCGACGCGTAGTCGAACCAGATCGCGTCGCGGCCGAGATCGCGCATCAAGACGTGCGCAGCCATGCGAGGCGTGCGGTCTTCGGTGCCGAGGTAAAGCACGCGAATCGGTTTGGCCGCGCAGTTGAGCGCGAGCGCGAGAAACAGGGCAACGAGCGGGATAGTTCGCATGGTGAGGCTGGGCAAAAGACCCAGCTAAGGGGTGGAGAGGGGAATTTGTTGGGTTGATCTCAGGTACGCGAGGAGGTCGCGGACTTCGTCCGTCGTGAGCGATTTGAGCAGACCTTCCGGCATCATTGAAATCGGTGATTTCTCGCGCGAGAGAATTTCTGATTGCGCGATCACCGTGTCCTGACCGATGAGGCGGAGCGTAAGCTGCTGCGCATCCTCGGTGGCGGTGTTGCCGGAAAGGGTCCGACCATCGCGAGTCGTAACGGTGACGAGTTGATAACCGTCCTGCATTACCTCGCTGGGATTGATGATTTCAGTGAGGATATAATCGAGGTTGGCGCGATTGGAACCGGTGAGATCGGGTCCAATGTTACCGCCCTGGCCGTAGAGCATGTGGCAGGCGGCGCAGGTACGTTCGAAGAGGGCGCGACCCTTCGACGGATGAGCGCGCGCGAATTCAGCGTCGGTGAAGAGGCGTTTGAATTTCGCCATCTCCGTCTGCTTGTCCGAGGCGGGCTGCGCGACGGGCCCCCAGAAATCAACGAACGACGGACCGAGTACGCGCTGGAGCTGGCGGGCGGCGAAGGCGGTGACGTCCTGTTTCGGAACGGTGTTTTTCCTCAGTTCGCCGAAGAGAGCTTGAGCCGTCGTTTGTCGGCTTGAGAGCGTCAGGATGGCCTCGGCCTTTTCTCCGGCGGTAAAGGTGGCGTAACGGGCCAGGAGGTCTTTAGCCACCCGCGGATCATCGAAGGCGGCGAGGGCGCGAATGGCGTCGCGAAGCAACGGAGCTTCGTCGAGGAGCGAGAGTATGACGGGTAAGCCTTCGACGTACACATCGCGCGCAAATCCGTGGAGGATCTCGCGACGGCGATCCGCGGACGCGGAGCGGTCTTGCAGGATTGCGAGCTGAGCGGCGAAGGCCTTGGCGTCCCCGAACAATTGACTCACCTGCGTGACGAGCTCGCGAACTTTTGCGTCACCGGTGGCGTTGAGGGCGGACACGGCGGCGTCCCAATTGGAGGGCGCACTGGCTTCGCGGCGGCCTAACGAGGCGAGGCCCGCGCGCAGGCCTTCGAGGAGGGCGAGGCGGGGAGCCGGGCGGGACGTGGAAACGAGGGTGGCGGCGATCGCCTGGAGTTGTTTGTTCGCAACGGCGCGGCGGGCGATCCATTGGGTGATTTGCGGCAGGGCGCTCTCGGCGGCGAGGGCCAGCGCGCGGTTCGAGTCGGTCGGAACGAGGGGCTCGATCCCGAACCAGATAACCTTGGGCAGATTGTGATCGGCGATGTCCTCGGCGTGAGTGACGAGACCCTGCGCGATGGCCCAACGCTCGGTGAGGGGGATGCGTTGCAGGGCGGACGCGAGATAGAGGCGCACGACGGGCGATGCATCGGAGACGGCCATCGCCGCGAATTTCTTCAGCGCAGCGGGCCCGACGGAGCGATCTTCGCCGAGGAGTTGAATGGCCCAGCCACGGATATACGGCTCCGCATGCTCGAGCAAAGGTACCAGACGATCGGCGGGAAGGTTATTGGTAACATGCAGGGCCCAGAGCGCGCGGAGTTTTTGCGCCGAGGTGTTGGCTTGGGAGAACATCTCCCAGAGGCGGACGGGCACCGCGGCAGAGAGGCGGCCTTCGGCGGCGCGTTGCTGCAGGATCACGCGGGCGCGGCGACCATACCAATCGTTGCGGTGCTGCAGGAGCGCGACGAGTTCGAGGTCCGATTGAGCGGCGAGGTTGAGCCCGGCTTTTCCGGGGAGGTTCTTGGGGGCGAGGCGATAAATGCGGCCGGTTTCTTTTTCGGTGAGAGAGTTTCCGCAAATATCTCCGTCGTGCCAGTCGAGGACATAGACAGCGCCGTCAGGTCCGATTTCCATGCTGAAGCCAACCCACGCGGCGTCGTTGGCGAGAAGCGTGTCGTCGCCGTGGTGGCCGACGAAACCGGAGCCCTTGGGCTCGAGAATGTCGGTGAGAATGGCGTGCTCGTGAATGTTCGCCATGAAGATCCGGTCGCGATACTCGCGGGGAAATTCATCGGCGAGGTAGATGCGCGCGCCGCCGTGAGCGGAGCGGTGGCGGTGGTCGGCGATGGTCTTGATGTCGTCGTAGACGTAAGGATTGATGTGTTTGCCGCCCTGCCGGTGGTAAACGCCGCCGGGGATGACGTGCCACAGATGCGGGATGACGCAGGCCGTGATGAACAACTGGCCGTGGTCATCGAAATCGAGACCCCACGGATTGCTGAAACCGTGCGCGACGATTTCGAAGCGATCCTTCGTCGGATGATAACGCCAAACGCCACCGTCGATATACTGGCCATCGATGACGGGAATCTGCTCGGGAAACGGCTCGCCCCGTTTGAAGAGCTTGCCGCCATCGGCGGGTTTGCCGACCGTGGAGCGGGTGGCGTATCCTTGGCAGCCATACAGCCAGCCGTCGGGTCCCCAGTTGAGGCTGTTGAGGGTTTCGTGGCGGTCCTGGATGCCCCAGCCGGTCAGGCGAATCTCAATGTTCGAGTCGGCCTGGTCGTCGCGATTCTTGTCGGGGACAAAGAGAAGATTCGGGGGCGCACCGAGCCAGAGGCCATCGAAGCCGACAGCGATGGCGGCAGGAAAAGGAATGCCTTCGAGGAAGACTTTGCGCGAATCGAAGCGGCCGTCGCCGTCGGTGTCTTCGAGAATGACAATGCGGCTGTCGCCGTGGTTGGAAAAACCGGTCCGGCGCGTCTCGTAGTCGCGATTTTCGGCGACCCACATCCGCCCGCGGTCGTCCCAGCAGAACGCCATCGGCTGAGTGATCATGGGTTCGGCCGCGGCGAGTTTCACCTCGAATCCAGCGGGGACCGTCATCTTGGCGGCGGCTTGTTCGCCCGTGAGGAAGGTGGCGGTTTTGCCTTCTGCTTTGGCCAGGCCCCAGAGCACGCCGTCGGAGGCTTCGCCAGTGTAGGTCTTCCACGCTTCGGTGAGTGCGACGTCGTTGAGCGAGCCGGTGTAAACGACCAGTTGGTGCCGGACGGTTTCAGATTGGCCCTTCCGGATTGTCCAATCCCCGGAGATGGCGCGGCTGGGCCCGATGCCCAGCTGGCGATCGACGCGCCAGGGGAGCGGGTAACCGGAATTTTTGGGGTGATCGAAGACCGCGATGTGCGCGAGATCGGTGCGGCCTTCGATCTTCAAGCCGACATCGACCCACACGGCGCGTTGGCCGTCGGCGCGCTCGTTGCGCTGGCGGTTGCTGTTGACCACGGAGCCTTCGATTCCCGCGCGCCACGGCATGCGGACGAATAGCCCGCCGTAGTCATAGCGCGCCACGGTGACGTCAACGAGGCCCTCGCCCTTCCATGCCAAGTCGAGCAGGTAACGGTCGCCGCTGTCGCGCATGGTCCAGACCTGCGTCTCGGCCATGATCGCCTGGCCGGCGTCATCAAGAAGATGATACACGGTGGACCACCGCACTTCGTTGCCTTGCTTGATGATGGGTTCATACGAGACCCGGCGCCAGTAGCCGTTGTCGGGATTGTGAAAGTAGTCGCGGCCGTTGACGCGGGTGAGTCCCCAGTAGAGGCCGGTTTGGTGCTTATGATGGCTCGGGCTGAATTCGGTGAGGACGCTTTTTCCGTCGGGTGAGACGATCGGATGAAGATACGGACGGAAGTCGGGACGGGCATTTTGCGTCAGGACAGGCGCGGGGACGTTGTCACGGAAGACCGAGATCGTATTCGTGGCGGAGTCTTGGCGCAGGGTGAGGTTGGCGGCATTCGCGGTCGCGAGAGTGGCGATTACCAGCAAGGGGCAGCAGAAGTGTAAGAGAGCAGTCATCAGAGGATGAAGTTTAAGAAAGGTTTGATCCGAAGGTGGAGCGTGTTGTCCCAACGCGCTTGGCTGGCTGGCAGCGGTTCGGGGCTCATGGGCGAGTTCGGCAAACCATCGGCTTGGGGACAAGCCGATCCACCTCGATCGGGTTTGATCCGAGGGTGGAGCGTGTTGTCCCAACGCGCTTGGCTGGCTGGCAGCGATTCGGGGCTGATGTACGAGCTCGGCAAACCATCGGCTTGGGGACAAGCCGATCCACCTCGATCGGGTTTGATTCGAGGGTGGAGCGTGGTGTCCCAACGCGCTTGGCTGGCTGGCAGCGATTCGGGGCTGATGTACGAACTCGGCAAACCATCGGCTTGGGGACAAGCCGATCCACCTCGATCGGGTTTGATCCGAAGGTGGAGCGTGTTGTCCCAACGCGCTTGGCTGGCTGGCGGCGGTTCGGGGCTCATGGGCGAGCTCGGCAAACCATCGGCTTGGGGACAAGCCGATCCACCTCGGTCTGATGATGAAAGCCGCGGCATGACGCCTTAGCGGGGCCCTATGAAATCGGGGTTCGGCGGCATCATTGCGGCGGAAACATTTTGCCGCCACTCGTGGAGCATGGCCGTTAATTTCTTGGTGAGTTCGGGTTGTTCCCGCGACAGGTCGCGCTGCTCGCTTACGTCCTCGCGGAGATTGAACAGTTGGACGCTGTTGTTCTCGTAATACTCGAGCAGCTTGAAATCTCCGGAGCGAATCGCTGCGCCCGGACTCTGCATCCCGTGATTACTGTAGTGCGGGAAGTGCCAGTAAATGGCCTGGCGGTTGAGCTGCTTTTCGCCCCGCACGAGGCCGGCGAGACTTACGCCGTCGGGGTGTTGCGAGGGCCGTGCGGACACGCCGGTCATTTCCAAAATAGAAGGATAAAGATCCGTGCTGATGACCGGCACGCTGCTAACGGCGCCACGTTGACTCCGGCCGGGCCACTTGATCATCAACGGCACGCGGATCCCACCTTCGTAGAGCCAGCCTTTGGCGCCGCGGAGGGGCAAGTTCGAGGTGGCATAGGCCGCATCGAGATCCGTCGGCCGCACCACCCGATCGGGGCGGCCGAAGTTCGCGGCGGACATGCCGCCGTTGTCGGAAATGAAGATCACGATGGTATTATCGCTGAGGCCGAGCGCCTCGAGTTTCGCGATCACCCGACCAAAGCTTTCGTCCATGGATTCGACCATCGCGGCGAATTGGGCGTTGTCCTGGTGCTGTTTGATTTTGACCGTTTGATGAGGCAGAACCTTATGGCCTTTATAGGCGTCCGTTTTGATCAGTGCGTCCAACTCAGTCCGGGATAACGCATCCTTCGCGTCCGGATTTCCTTCGAGAATAAACGGCGCGCCTTGGGCCGCGGGGCTCCGTTGCAACTTTGCCTGGTATTTTTTGACGAGGTCCGCGCGTCCTTGAATGGGATCGTGGACCGCGAAGTGGGAAAGATAGAGAAAGAACGGACGTTCTTTGTTCTGCTCAATATAGTGGAGTGCCTCGTCGGTGAGCCGATCCGTCAGGTAGTCTCCCGGCTTGTCGGCAAGTTGATCCAGACCAAACGGCGCATGAAAGCCGGCATTTGGCCAGCCCTTGTTCCAGCGGGGAATTTGCACGTCGAAGCCATGTTGCAAAGGCCCGGACGGATCCTCGCCAAGATGCCACTTCCCAAAGTGGCCCGTAGCGTAACCCTGCTCTTTGAGCACTTCGGGCAGGGTCGTTACTGCGAAGGGCAACTGCTGCGTGATCGTGGCGTTCTTGAGGCGCTGGAACGGAAACTCCTTTCGGCCGGGCAGCCAATCGGTCAGCTGCAATCGGGCGGGATACTGGCCCGTCATGATGCTGGCGCGCGTGGGTGAACAGACATGGCACGCGGCGTAGGCTTGGGTGAAGCGCACGTTTTCCCGGGCGAACCGGTCCAGGTTGGGCGTCTCATAAAAGGAGCTGCCGTAACAGCCGAGATCGCGCCAGCCGAGATCGTCCACCAGGAAAAGCACAACGTTGGGCGCACGCTGCGCCGCATTCGCCGAGGCCAAGGTGAAGGTGAAAGCGGCAGCGACCAGCAGGAGAAAATGGCGGACGGGCTTCATGGGGTGACGGTTTAAAGATCGATTTGTTTTCCCAAGGCGCGAGATCGGAGCAGTGGGGTACCACGGACTATTTTAGAAATCTTTCTTCACGCGAATCACATAATCGCGCAGGCGAACGTTGCCGTATCGGCTGTAGAAAAACGGAGCACGGTTGTTGCCGGCGTCGAACGGGGGCTTGGTGTTGAGAACGTTGTTCACCGTGAGCTGGACGGTGAGGCCGCGGAAGTAAGACCGCGCGTGCTTCGCGCCAAAATTGTAGGTCAGATTTACGTTGTGATACGTTTGGGATGCAACGGTGTATCCGCCTTGCGGACCGATGCTGGTGGTGATGAGCGTTGGATTGGCCACGCCGAGATAGATCGGGTCCCCGGGGGCACCCGACTGCCGGTAACCCGCATAATGAACCGTGGTCCAGGAGGCACGCCAGTTCCGCCCGCTTGACCAGCCGAGCGAGCCATTGGCCTTCATGCGATTCACGCCGCCGGAATTGGGAAACTCGAGATACTCCATGGCGGGAAATCCAATCGCCGGAGGGAGTTTCAGATGATCGATTACCGTGGTGCGGGCGCGCAGGGCGAAGACGCCGATCGGGGTGGCGCGCCGATAGTCGACCGAGGCGTCCCAGCCGTCGGTCATGCCATTCCCCACGGTGTAGTTGGCGAAGGTGAAGAGCTCGATCCGATTGGTGGTGGGGTCGCGTTGGACGCTGCCGTCGGGGGCGCGTTCGCCCATGTTGGCGAGCTGCTGAACGTTATTCACGTTGCGGATGAGATCCATTTTCTCGATACGCCAGTATTCGAGGTTAAACCGAAAGTCTTTGAGGAATCCCTGGGGCTCCCAAATCAGGCCGTAGGCCCAATTCTTGGATGTCTCGGGACCGAGGGCGGGATTGTTGCCGGCGACGCTGAGCGAGGTGTAGCTGCTGTTCGTCACCGGATCGAAAAAGACGGCCGTGGGATTGGCCGCGGCGAGCCCTCCGCTGTTGATCCGCTGGGTAAGTTGGGCGAAGGTCGGCGGTAGAAACGCGGTGGCATACGAGGCCCGGAAGGTGAGCTCGCGCACGGGCTGATACTTGAAACCAAACGTCGGTTTGGTGGCGTGGAGTTTGGCGATGTCTTGTCGACTTTCGGCGGCGCTGCGCGTGATGCGGGGGAACGGCGGGGAGTCGGGAAACACGTTTGCCCGGCCGTCGGGATTAGTGTAGACGTCGAAATATTCTGTCCGGACGGCGGCTTGGAATTCGAGTCCGCGCACGAAGGTCTTTTCGTTCAGGCCGGAAACGACCGGAACGCTGATCCTGTCTCTTAT
>ENA-ORBV01005914-ORBV01005914.1-microbial-mat-metagenome-genome-assembly--contig:-NODE-5914-length-21977-cov-6.539406_pt1 | contig 21977 bp, 17 predicted proteins | sample MGYA00237777_ERZ505514 | MGnify/ENA primary metagenome ERZ505514 (study PRJEB26160, sample SAMN06269048) | microbial mat metagenome | isolation source: Oligotrophic lake microbial mat | place... | reverse complement strand
GGCCCGTCCCGCGCAGATTCCTCGACCTCGACGTCCGCGAACTGGTCCGGCTACACGACCTAGACCGCTTCGAGTCCTTCTTCCGCGCCGCCCGTCACCGCAGCGGTCACTTACTCGACCAGCAAGCGCTCGCCACCGAGTGCGGCGTCGCCCACCGCACCGTCGTCCGTTGGCTCGCCGTCCTCGATACCTGCTTCCTGACGCTCACCCTGCCGCCCGCCAGCCAGGACTTCGGCCGCCGCACGGTCCGCCGCCCCAAGCTCCACTTCCTGGAGCATGCGCACTTCGAAAGCGAAGTGGTCTCCGAAATCTACCGCAACGCCCACCACACGGGCGACCCGCCCAATCTCCGCCACTGGCGCGACTCGAACGGTTTCGCCATTCCGCTCATCATCGAAAGCGAAACCGCGTTGCCCGTGCCCGTCGTGATCGCCCCTCAGCCCACTCCGGCCGACTTGGCCGGGCTGCGCCGCTGGATGTCCTTAGCCGGTACTCCGCACGGCGCCGTCATTGGCCTCACCAAGCCCGCCGCCCGTAGCGCCAACGTGCTCCGCTATTCCCTCGCCGAGCTCTGATATTGTCGTATCCATGCCCCCCATGCTCTTCAAATGCGAGGCCCGATGACCCGCCGAGGACTGCTTTTGGCACTAGGGACCAAGCCCAAGGCGATTCAGCTCTCGCTCGGCACTTACGGCATGCAGGCGATCCCCGTCGATCGGGCGCTCGCCAGCATCCGAGAGATCGGCTACGACGGCGCGGAACTTTGCATTATGGTCGGCTGGCCTAGCGAGCCCGCTCAGTTGGACCCCGCCGCCCGCCGCCGCATCCGCCAACAGCCGCTGCCGATTCCGTCCCTGATTGAGAACTTCAACCTCCTGGTCAATGAAGCCGACCATGCCCGCACGCTCGACCGCATTCGCGTCGCCGCTGCCCTGGCCCATGATGTCGCTCCGTCGCATCCGCCGCTCTTGCAGACCGTGCTCGGAGGCAAGCCGACCGAGTGGGAGCAAGTTAAGGAAGGTATGGCGACGCGCCTCGCCGATTGGGCCCGCGTCGCTGGGGAGAATCACCTGAAACTCGCGGTGAAGTCGCACATCGGTAGCGCTTCCGACACGCCGGAGAAACTCATCTGGTTACTCGACCAAGTGCGCCATCCGGCGCTTAGCGGCATTTACGATTACAGCCATTTCCAGTTACTCGGCCTGGGTCTGCAGCCGACGCTCGACACGTTGTTACCGCGTTCCGCCTTCCTCACCGTGAAGGATGGACGGTTAGTCGACGGTAAGCCCCAGTTTCTCTTGCCGGGCGAAGGCACCGTAGACTACCCTACTTACTTTTCACTCCTCCGCGCCAAGCACTACCGCGGCTGGATGCTGGTGGAGATCAGTCGCCAGTTACAGACTCAGCCCGGCTACGACGCCTTGGCCGCCGCGCGGAAATCCTATCGGAACCTCGCCCCCTTGCTGCGGCAGGCGGGATTGAGATAACGAAGGGGCGCTCTGGTTCGGTTAGGGTCTCCAGGTAAAGCCCGATCGCTTCGCGAATGTTGGCCAGACTCTCTCCTACCGTCTGACCTTGCGGCTGGCAGCCCTTTACTTCCGGGCACCAAGCGTAATAGCCGTCTGCGTCCTTTTTGACTACGACCATTTGGCTCATTCGCCCTACCAGCCCTTCTGCTGCCGCAATGTCGTAATGTGCGCCAGATGGTGCTTGCCATGCCAAGCGTAAAGCTCCAACTGTCGCGCCAGCGTGTTCTCGCCACTCTCCGGATGGCGGAAAACCCGCGCGAAGGCTTCTTCCGGAAGGCTCTTCCACAGCAAAACCCAACGCAGATGCAAGGCCTGCAACAACGCCAGAGAAGGCTCAATCGGGCCCAGTTTCGCATCGGCGAGTTCCGCCCACGCCACCTCGTCATAGGCCTTGATCATCGGCGATTCCTCCGTCAGCGCCCAGCGCGTCCGAATGTAGGCGTTCATATGCGAGTCCGGCAGATGATGCACCACTTGGCGCACGGTCCAGCCGCCTTCTCGATAGGGCGTGTCGAGTTGCGCATCGCCCAGGCCGGTGATGGCGGCGCGGATTTGGGCGGGCAGATTCGCAAGCTCGCGGATCAGAGTTTGCCGGCGTTCCGGCGAGCGGTCTTGGCGGTCCAGAAAAGGTCCGATGGGATAGCGCGGGTCCATCACTGTAGGTTGGCATAAGCTGTAGGGGTGAAGATTGTTCGGGTTGACGCGCACTTGATGAGCTTTCCCTTTGCGGAGCCGATACAGCTGGCCTACCACGGCGGCGACCGGCGCATCGTGAAGCGCGACGCCATGTTGATTCGCGTCGAGACCTCGAACGGCCTCGTGGGCTATGCGCCGGGCTCCGCCACTGAAGCGGTCCGCGACTTAGTCGCCACCGTCATTGCGCCTTACCTCATCGGCCAAACCGTGGCCGATCCCGACGCCCTGCGCGTCCGCTTCACCAGCGACGATCCGCAAGCCGTAAAAGCTTACACGATGGTGGAGGTCGCCCTCTACGACTTAGTCGGCAAACACCGCGGCGTACCGGTGTCCGAGTTACTCGGCGGCCGCGTGCGGGACTCCATCCGGCTCTACGCCAGCGCCGGCATGTACCAATCGCCCGAGTCCTACGCCGAGGAAGCCGCTGGAATCCAGAAGCTGGGCTTCACCGCCTATAAAATGCGCCCCGGGCTCGGCCCCTTGGAAGATGTGCGCGCCGTGGAGTTGATGCGGAAGGCCACCGGCCCTACCTTCGACCTGATGGTGGACGCCCACACCTGGTGGCGCATGGGCGACCACAGTTACAGCGAGCAGACCGTCACCGAAGTGGCCCAGCAAATGGCCGCGCACGAGATCTTCTGGCTCGAAGAGCCGCTGCTGCCTGACAAGCACGAAGCCTACGCCCGGCTGAAGGCCCCGGGCATTGTGCCCATTGCCGGCGGTGAGCATGAGCCTGACGAGGCCGGCTTCGCCGACCTGATGGCCCAAGGCTGCGTCGACTACGTCCAACTCGACTTACTCTGCCAAGGCGGCTATAGCCTGGCGCGCCGCGTCTTCGCCGAAGTGGCTCGGCAGAATCTGCGCTTCGCCTTTCATAGCTGGGGCACTGACCTTGAGTTGATCACCGCCGCGCAGCTAGGCGTCTGCTGGCCAGATGACGTCGTCGAATGGCTCGAGTATCCCGTCTACACCACGCCCGAGACGAAGAGCATGTACTGCTTCGACCTGGCGCGCGAAATTCTGAAGACCCCGCTCGACATTGAGCGCGGCGAATTGATGCTGAACCGCGCGCCGGGCCTAGGCGTCGAAGTAAATGAGAGCGTGATCACGCGCTACCCCTGGATTCCTGGACCCTGGAGTTACTTCTCGCTTCATTCGCCCGCCGAAACCTTCGCCGTGGTGGGTGACCACAGCATCAAATTCGCATGATCTGGCCGGCTTTGGCCGTAGGCAGCGCCGCAGGTGTCGCGGCGTGGGCCGTGCGCGCGCCGCGTTCGTCGTTATTGGGTCCGGTGATTTGGCAGGGCTCAAAAGAAGCCAATGCCATCGCCCTCACCTTCGACGACGGACCCAGCGAAAGCACGCCCGCCTTGCTCGACCTGCTCGACGAACATCAGGCGAAGGCCGCCTTCTTCGTCATCGGCAGTCACGTGCGCCGCCTGCCGGCCATCGCGCGCGAGATCGTCGCCCGGGGGCATGAGATCGCCAACCACACGATGACCCACGAAGCGCTCTATCTGAAAAGTCGAGACGTCATCCGTCGTGAGGTCCGCCACGCGCAACTCGAAATCGAAGAAGTCACCGGAGTGCGTCCCCGTTGGTTCCGGCCACCGTTTGGCTGCCGCTGGCTTGGCTTGGCCGAAGTGCTCCGCGAGGCCGATTTGCGCATGGTAACGTGGTCCAAGCTCGGCTCCGATTGGCGTTTGCCCGCCTCAGCCATCGCCCAAAAGCTCGAGCGGGCCGCCCGTCCGGGCGCCATCTTCTGCCTGCACGACGGACGCCAATTGGTAGCCAATCCTGACATCGCCGCCACAATCGGGGCCGTTCGCGTTATCATTCCCAGATTGGGGATAATCGGGTTTCGCTTCCCGACCCTGAGCCAAATCATATGCCCGACCCCATCATCGAACGCGTCATCGAAGTAATTGTGAAGACCCAGCACCTGGAGGCCGGCATCGTGAAACCGGAGAGCACCTTCGAGCAACTGAAGATCGACTCCCTCGACGGCCTCCAGATTCTCTTTGCCCTCGAAGAGGAGTTCAACGTTAGCATCCCTGACGACGCGGCCAAGCAACTCCGCAGCGTCACCGATATTGCCAATGGCATCCGCACCCTTTTGGCGGAGGCTCCGGCCGCGACGGCCTAGGCATGATGCGCGTTGCGATCACGGGGATCGGCATCGTTTCGGCGCTTGGGTCTACCCGGCACGCCTTCTGGAACTCCTTGGCCAATGGGGTCAGCGGAATTCGGCCCATTGAGTCGGTAGATTGCGCCGGCCTCAAAATACGCCATGGCGCCGAAGTGGCGGGCTTTGAAGCTTGCGATTATTTTGAGGACAAAGAGCTCGACCACCTGGATCCCTTCGCTCAGTACGCGCTCATCGCCGCCGCCGAGGCGATCGCCGATTCAGGCGTCTCGCTCTCCGACGCCTTGAAGGAGCGCACCGCCATCGTCACCGGCTGCGGTCTGGGCGGCAAGGTGACTGAAGACCAGGGCTTTCGCGATCTCTATGCCGACCACAAGCCCCGCTTCCATCCGATGACGATTCCTCGCGCCATGACCAGCGCGGCGACCAGCCAGATTTCCATGCGTTTCGGTTTCACTGGCCCTTCGCTTACCGTGTCCACCGCCTGCTCTTCCGCTAACCATGCCCTGGGGCAGGCCTTGTGGATGGTGCGGAGCGGCGCGGCCGAGATGGCCATCGCGGGGGGCAGCGAGGCACCCTTCTCCCTGGGCGTTCTGAAGGCCTGGGAGTCCATGCGCGTCGTGGCGCCGGATACCTGCCGGCCTTTCTCCAAGGACCGTCTCGGGCTCATCCTGGGTGCCGGTGCCGGTATGTTGATTCTGGAGCCCTGGGAACGCGCCGTCGCGCGCGGCGCCAGGATTTACGCCGAACTTGCTGGCTGCGGCATGACGGCCGACGCCCACCACCTGACGATGCCCTCCCGCGAAGGCGCCGCCCGAGCCATGCGCCTGGCGATGGCTGACGCTGGGCTAACGCTGGAGGATGTGGGCTACATCAACGCCCACGGCACCGGCACCATGGCCAACGATGCCACCGAGACCGCCGCCATCCGCGAGGTCTTCGCCACGCCACCGCTGGTCAGTTCCACGAAGTCCATGCACGGGCACGCCATGGGAGCCGCTGGCGCGCTGGAGGCTGCCGCGACGGCCTTGGCTCTCTACCACGGCGTATTGCCGCCCACGGCCAACTACACCACGCCCGACCCCGATTGCGACCTAAACGTAATCCCCAATGTCGCGCGGGTGGCCAAGGTGGGCGCGGCCCTGTCAAATTCGTTCGCATTTGGCGGGCTCAATGCGGTCTTAGCGTTTCGGGCGGTTTAGAGCCAATCTAGCCCACGGCGTAAGCCGGGGGACGGCGCGCTTACATCTCCCCGGGCTGTTACACCGGGCCAGCAGATTCAGGCAATCGGTGCCCGGCATCGTAAATCTCCATGGGCTCTCCCTGCTCTTCCAGTGCGTACCGAAGAACTCGCCCTAAGCCGTCGTCGCGAACAGTTCGCCAGTCGCCTCCGCGAGTCCAGAAGTGCTTCCTCTCCGGCCAGCGGACCTTCAGGCTTCGGCTCCCGTAAGACTTCCATACCCCAACTTGGCTCAGCGTTCTCCACCTGTACCACTCCGCCGTGCATGTGCGTCTCGCGAACATGGAGCGCGATCACCGTGGGCTAGTAAAACTAACGTCCGAAAATAAACCGGCCCCGCCGAAGGTCCGCGCCGCCGCTTAAGATACCGTCCTTAATCAGAATCACCGTGGGTGCCGAGCCATTTGACCACGGCCCAGTCACCGCAATCTTATGGCCCTTGGCGCCCAAGGCGTCGATCGTCGCCTTCGGGAAGCGCTCCTCTAAGTTCACGCGGCCGGCTTGGAATTCGTGGTGCGCAAACGACGCGTAGAAATGCTCAGTCTGGAAACGGGGCATTTCCACCGCGTCCTGCGGCTGCATGTCGAATACCAGGATATTCAGGAGCACTTGTAACATCGCCTGATCCTGGTTGTCGCCACCCGGAGTCGACATAACCATGTAAGGCTCGCCGCCCTTCAGCACCATCGTGGGGCTTAAGGTAACCCGCGGACGCTTGCCAGGGGCGAGGGTATTGGCGTGGTCCGGCGTCAGCACGAACGACTGCAAGCGGCTCGACAGCGGAATCCCGGTGCCAGGGACGATCACCGAAGGCAGCCAGGCGCCGCTCGGCGTGGCCGTGAAGACATTACCGAATTTATCCACCACATTGACGCAGGTAGTATCTTGATCCGTGGAGCGGCTCTTCGTGTTACCCAAGGACAGGGCAGGGAAGCCACTTACTTTCCCCGGCCGGTGATCCATCGAAGCGCGCGCTAAGTCAATTTCTGCGCGGCGGCCGGTGGCATAGTCCATCGAAAGCAGAGTCGCTTCGGGAATCTGGCTGAACTTGGGGTCGCCATAGTAACGGTCACGGTCGGCGAAGGCGAGCTTCACCGCTTCAATGACGGCGTGCAGATACTCCGGCGAGTTATGGCCCATCGCCTTTAGCTCGTAACCCGAAAGAATATTCAGCGCCTGTAACATCACCGGGCCTTGCGTGAAGAAACCAGGCTTCAATACTTCGAAACCGGCAAACAGGGTCGTGCGCGGCGTATCCCATTCGGCCTTGAACTTAGCCAGGTCTTCGAGCGCGATCAGGCCGTCGTTCGATCCATTAAAGTCGGCGATGCGCTTGGCCAGCGCACCTTTGTAAAGATAGTCATGCACTGCGGCGAGCTTCCTGGCGCGGTTGCCCTTGGCCTTCTTTTCCACGGCGGCAAGTTCGCGGAAGGTCTTGGCGAGGTCAGTTAGTTTGTACAAACTGCCGCGCGCGGGCAGTTTGCCGTCGGGGAAAAAGAATTCGCGCGAACTGGGCCATAACTGCAGGATGCGGCCGGTGGTGCGGAGGAAACTCTGAAACTCCTCGCCGATCGGGAAGCCCTCGGCGTAGCCGACCGCCGGCTCGACGACTTCGGCGAAACTCTTCGTGCCGTTCTCCATCAAAGCCACCAGGGCTGCGCTGGGAATGCCGGGCAGGATAGACGAATGGATGCCCATGGCCGGGATGGGCGGGAAGTCCTCGTTGCTTTCCCAGGCCTCCTGCTTGCGCTTCTGGTAGTAGTCGACCGTCGCCTTGGCGGGCGCCGTGCCGATGCCCGACAGCACCCGCGCGGGCTGGCCCTTCATCTTGATGATCAGCGGCACTTCGCCGCCGAAGCCAATGCGGGCCTGTTCAGTGACGGTGGCGGCGAGCATGGCGGCCACGCCGGCGTCGACGGCATTGCCGCCCTGTTGCAGCAGCCGGTAACCGGCCTCCACCTCAAAGTTATTGGCGGCGGCCACCATTTCCTTGGTCCCCCTTACCGCGGGGAACATCGAGTATTGCGCGTAAATCGCTCCGGCGAGCAAAAGGAGTGCGGCCACGGTTAGTTTCATCGTTCTTTATTCTCACTCATTCGACGGTATTTGCGCAGCAGCTCATAAAGCACCACCCCGCCGGCGGTAGCGACATTCAGCGAATGCTTCTGCCCCAGCATCGGCAAACGGACATGCGTATCGGCGGCGGCTAGCAGATGGGGCTGCACTCCATCCACCTCGTGCCCGAACAGGACGCAGACGGGAAAACGCGGTTGCCAATCGAAGATGTCGACGGCGTGGACGCTGGTCTCAATGGCGGCGATCTCCCAGTTTTTAGCCCGTAAGTCGGCCAGCAGCGCCGCCGGGTCGTTGGCACCTTCCCAGGGCACGGTAAGGTCGGCGCCGAGGGCGGTCTTGGTGATCTCCTTCATCGGCGGGCGCGCGGTAATGCCGGCCAGATAAATCTTTTCGAGCGCCACGCCATCGGCGGTACGGAAGAAGGCGCCGACGTTGTACATGCTGCGAACGTTGTCGAGCAGGATGGCGGCGGGCAGGCGCAGACCGTCATAAGGTGCGGCGCTGGTGGTGAGTCGATAAGGAACGCGATCGTCGGCCAAGGCCCGTATTATACTGCGGAAGGCTTCGTCCGCCTTACCCTCATCACTTCAGGAGTCTCTATGCTGCGAACCCTTTGCTTATTCGCCGTTTCTTCGGCCCTCTGTCTCGCACAGACACCCAGCCGCGACAAAGTGCTCAAATCCGACCTGGCCGGCCAGATCCAAGGCATGGCCAAGCAAGCCCAAGTGATGGTCGACACCGTTTTCAGTTACGGTGAACTTGGCTTTCAGGAAATAGAGACGTCGAAGTATCTAACCGGCATCCTGGAAAAAGAAGGCTTCACCATCGAGCGCGGCGTCGCCGGCATTCCCACCGCCTGGATGGCCACCTGGGGCACCGGTAAGCCGGTAATCGCCCTGGGCTCCGACATCGACTGTATCCCGCAGGCCTCGCAAAAGCCCGGCGTCGCTTACTACGATCCGTTGATCGAAGGCGCCCCCGGACACGGCGAAGGGCATAACTCCGGCGTGCCGTTGAATATCATTGCTGCCCTTTCGGTGAAGAAGATCATGGAGCGTGAAAAGATCCCCGGCACCATCAAACTCTGGCCCGGCGTCGCCGAGGAGCAATTAGGCACCAAGGCTTACTATGTGCGGGCCGGGTTATTCAAGGGCGTCGATATCGTGCTATTTACTCACGTCGGCAGTAACTTAGGGGTCACTTACGGTGGCGGCGGCGGTAATGGCATGATTTCGCTCGAATACACTTTCCGGGGCGAGACGGCTCATAGCGCCGGCGCTCCCTGGCGGGGACGCAGTGCGCTCGATGCCGTCGAATTAATGGATATCGGCTGGAACTTCCGTCGTGAGCACTTACGCTTGGCCCAACGTTCACACTATGTCATTACCAATGGCGGCGACCAGCCCAATGTCGTGCCCCGCAATGCCTCCGTCTGGTATTACTTCCGCGAGGCCGACTACAGCCACATCATGGACCTGTGGAAGCTAGGCGACAAAGTGGCCGAGGGCGCGACTTTGATGACCGATACGACGTGGGAAAGCAAAGTGCTAGGCAGCGCCTGGCCCGGCCACTTCAATAAGCCGGTAGCCGAAGCGATGTATGAAAACATCAAGACCATCGGCCTGCCCACTTGGTCCGCCGAAGACCAAACGCTCGCCAAAGCCTTGCAAAAAGAGCTCAAGCAGCCGGAAAAGGGCCTCGATACGAAGATCGAAGAGCTACGCGCGCCCCGCGTGCCCGAGCCCGGTGGCGTCGGCCCCACCGGCGGCGGCTCCGATGACATCGGCGATATCTCCTGGAACGTGCCGACCGTCGTGCTGCGCTTCCCCTCCAACATTCCCGGCCTGCCCGGGCACAACTGGGCCAACGCGATTGCCATGGCCACCCCGATCGCCCATAAAGGCGTCATCGCCGGCGCCAAGGCCCAGGCCATGACCATGCTCGACTTATTCACCAAACCCGAATTAATCATCCAGGCCTGGGACTATTTCAAGAAAGTCCAAACCAAGGACGAGACTTACAAGCCGCTCATCCGCGAAGGCGACAAGCCGGCCATTCACTTGAATAAGCGCATCATGGACGAGTACCGCCCGGCCATGACGAAGTTCTACTACGACTCGACTAAGTACAACACTTACCTCGAGCAGTTAGGGATCACTTATCCCACCGTGAAGAAGTAAGTACTAAACCCGCTGAACGTAAGCCGAACTAATATCCGAAAATTGTCGTGTGCCGCACTGACGCATCACTAAGTCGAGCTCGCGATTGAGTAAGTCGATCGCCGCTTCCACCCCCGGCTGCCCGAACGCCGCCAAGCCCCAGAGATACGGCCGACCGATGCACACCGCCCGGGCGCCCAAGGCCAGGGCTTTGAAGACGTCGCCCCCCCGGCGGATACCGCCGTCCATCATTACGGCCACCGCGGGCCCGGCGCCGGCTAACACCTCCGGCAGGCAATCGAGCGACGCCCGACCGCTTTCCTCGGCGCGGCCGCCGTGGTTCGACACGATCACGCCGTCCACGCGATGCTCGCGGCAAAGCTCGGCATCCTCGCGCGTCACAATGCCCTTCAGCACCAGCTTCATGTCCGTCATCTGCCGCAACCGGCGTACGGATTCCCAAGTGAAAGCCGGCGCGAACAGGCTCATGTCCTTCATTTCGAGCCCGGCGAACATCGGCTTACGACGAAAATAGTCGTTGGTGCCCGGCGCACGCGCGCCATGGCAATCGGCACACGGTCGCGTATCCAGCCGTTTGAAGCGCACCTCGGTCTCGGTCTTGCGGCTTGCGGGGACGTCCACCGTCACCACCAGCACCTTCGATCCCGCCTTCTGCGCCCGCGCCACCAGCTTCTCCGTCACGCTCCAACTCGACGTCGGGTAAAGCTGATACCAGACCGGTCCCCCATAGGCGCCATTCACCTCCTCGATCGAATGTGTGGCCGCAGTCGACAGAATCTGACCCGTCTTGCGGCGTCCGGCGGCGCGCGCCACCGCGAGTTCGCCATCTTGGTGAAAAGCCTTGTTGCTGCCCGTGGGTGACAGCAGAATGGGCGAGGCGAAGCGTTGGCCCAGGATCTCGATCGACGTATCGCATGAGCGGACATCCACCAACCGCCGCGGCCGCAACTGATAGCGGCCAAACGCGTCACGATTGGCGCGCAAAGTGCCATCGTCTTCCACACCCGTGGCCAGGTAGCCATAGTGCGCCGGTGGCAGCTTCGCCTTCGCCGCCGCCTCCAGGTCAAAGAGGTTGATGGCCTCTTCCGGTTTGCCGGGAACATAAGATTGCGCCGCCAGCGGACTCGCCGCCAGATGGGCCAGAAACCTTCTCCGCGGATAGCGCACCTTCAGGCCACCAACCGGCGATGGTAGTTCACTTGGCCGGTGTGATAACGGAGGTGGCCGTACAAGTGAATGAGGAAAAACTCCACCGTCAGCGGCCCTCCCAGTACTTCCTCCGGATAAGTTTCCTGGAATCGCGCCGGATCCATCTGCGCCAGTGTCGCCACGGCTTGGCGGGCCAAATCCAAAAGGGCGTGTAGTTCGGCACGGGGCACATCGCGGAGCGAAAACTCGGCTGGCCGGTCGCGCCGATACGGTATGCCGCCCAGTTGGAACCCTATGTAATGGCGCAAGTTACCGCACAGGTGCAGCACCAGTGTGCCGCCCGAGTTGGCTATGCCCGGCGCGAGTTTCCACAGGGCTTCGTCGCCCGTGTACAGGTCTATCTCCTTGGCCAGGAGGGTGAGATCACGGTCGAAAAGGGACAAAAGGTGAGTGAGCATTGGGTAAAAATTGCGCGAAAAGCTCATCGAAAAAATCTATCAGCGATATTTCGCCGGTCCGCGCGAAGCGTTCTGGATCTACAATACTCTAATCGAGCCTCACCGCTCAACTTGGGGTTAGCGAGGTTGCAAATGTCTCGAAGCAATCTCCTAGCAGCTTTCCTCAAACTGCCTTGTTGCAGATCGGCCCTTCACGGGCCACAGCGCTCTCCGCCTTGAGCGCGCCACTCAATCTGAACAGGGGAAACTGGTATGAGGTTTGGCTTAAAGGCTTTACTGACTCTCACAATTTGTCTCGGCACCAGCGCCTGGGCCCAATCCACGTACGGTGGCTTGCGCGGCATGGTCGCTGATGCCGGCGGCGGTACTTTGGCGAACGCCAAAGTCGCATTGCTCAATGAAGGCACGGGCGAAAGCCGCTCGGCCGTTACGCTCGCCTCGGGCGAGTATCTTTTCAGCCAGGTGATTCCGGGCACCTACACGGTTACCGTGGAAAGCCCGGGCTTCAAGAAGTACGGCCGCAAGGGCATCCAGGTGGAGACCCAAAGCCAGCTCACGGTCGACGTGAAGATGGAAGTGGGCGCCGTCACCGATAGCGTCAACGTCACTGAAGAAGTGCCGTTGATCGAAACGGCCACTGCCTCCCAAGGCCAGGTGATCGATCGCCAAAAGATGATCGACCTGCCCAACCTGGGCCGCAACCCCTACATGTTCTCCCGCCTCGCGCCGAACGTGCAGCAGGTGGGCAACCCGGCCTACGCCCGCATGCAGGACCAGTCGGGTTCCTCGCAGATTTCCATCGCCGGCGGCCCGGTCCGCGGCAACAACTATCTGCTCGACGGCATTCCGATCACCGACATGGGCAACCGCGCCATCATCATCGCCTCGCTTGAAGCCGTGCAGGAGATGAAGGTACAGGCCAATACCTACGACGCCGAAGTCGGCCGCTCCGGCGGCGGTATGTTCAACGTATTTTTGAAGAGCGGCACCAATGACTACCACGGCGCCCTGGCCGGTTACATGCGTCAAACCGACTGGATCGCCAATAGCTTCTTCTCGAACCGCGCCGGCCGCGCCCGCACCGATCAGCCCTTCCGCAACTACATGGGCGCTTTCGGCGGCGCGATCCGAATCCCGAAGGTCTACGACGGCCGCAATAAGACCTTCTTCTGGGTGGCTTTCGAAGGCTACCGCGACACGCAGGCCAACGCCGGCACCACCCAGGTTCCCACGGCCCTCGAACGCATCGGCGACTTCTCTCAGTCCCGCGCCTCCGTGGGCGGCCCGATCCGCACCATCTTTGACCCGTTGACGACCGCCGCCGACGGCACCCGCACGCCCTTCGCCGGCAACATCATCCCGGGCAATCGCATTTCGCCCATCGGCCGCGCCATCGCGGCGACGTTCCCCACGCCCAACTCCACGGCCCGCTTCCTGGGCGACTCGAACATGGCCTACTCCGGCCAGTTGCCCTCGAAGGCCGACCAGAAGACGATCAAGCTGGACCACAAGTTGACTAACTGGTGGATCGCGAACCTCTCTTATTTACGCTACAACTCGCTCGAACCCGGCGAAACCTGGTTCCCAGAGTCGATCTCGACGCCGCAACAGTGGCGCCTGGACCGCAAGGTAGATTCGACGCAGCTCAACAACACCATGACGCTGAACGCCACTACAGTGCTCACCTTCCGATATGGCTTCAATCGCTTCCCGAACCGTAACTTCCAGAAGAGCCAGGATTTTGACGTGGCTTCGCTGGGCCTCAACCCCGGCTTCGTGGGCGCGATCCCCAGCCGCACCTTCCCGCGCGTGCAGTTCGAGAACTTCTACACCGGTGACGCAATGGGCACCAACAGCAATGGGCTGACGATTCCGCATTCGAAGAACCTGGTCGGCGGCTTGTCGAAGTTCGTCGGCAAGCACAGCCTCAAGTTGGGTGCGGACTTCCGCCGGATTCAGATGACCGGCGTCAACTTCGGTAACTCCTCGGGCAATTTCGTTTTTAACGATCAGTTCACCCGCGCCGACTTCCGCAACGGCGATGGCCGCTCCGGCGCTGACTTGGCCGGCCTGCTTCTGGGTGCCCCGGCCGGGGTCGATGGCTTTGTTCCCACGAAACTGTCCCAATTCATCAACTACTACTCGGGGTTCATCCACGACGATTATCGCCTGAATAGCAAGATCACCCTCAACTTCGGCATGCGTTGGGAGCGTGAGAGTGGATTGCTGGAGCGTGACAACAGTATGATTGTGGGCTTCAACCCGAACGTGCTGAACTCCATCAGCGCGGCTTCGCTGGTTCCCACGCGTGGCGCGGCGCAGTTTGCCGGCGTCAACGGCGCGCCCGTCAGCACGGGCCGCCCGAACCAGAACAAGCTGTCGCCCCGCTTTGGTATCGCCTACCAGATGAACCCGAAAACCACCATCCGCGGTGGCTACGGCATCTTCTGGGCCCCCGCCTTCGCTTACACCGGCCCTTATCAGTCGGAAGGCTTTACCGCTTCGACGCAACCGCTCACTACGACGGATGCGGGACGCACCGCCAACCCCGCCACCAGCCTCGCTTCCGTCTTCTCCGGCGGTCTCGACCGTCCGGTGGGCGCGGGCCTCGGCGACCAGACCGGTATCGGCAAGGCGCTCACCATCATGGATCCCAATGCGCAATCGCCCTACGTGCAGCAGTACTCCATCGACATCCAACGCGAACTGCCCTTCGGCGTCGCTCTCTCGGTCGGCTTCGTCGGTTCGCGCAGCAGCCGTCTCTCGCTGATGGCTGCTGATCGGAATATCAACCAAGTGGAAAGCCGCAACTTTGGCCTCGGCGTCTCGGGTCTCTCCGCTGCCACACCGAACCCCTACTTCGGTAAGGGCGGCGCGGCCGGCATCGGCACCGCCAATGTTTCGCAAGCCCAGTTGTTGCGGCCCTTCCCGGCCTTCGGCAACATCAATTACACCTTTGGCGACTACGGCCGCGCTAACTACAACTCGCTGGTCGTGCGCGGCCAGAAGCGACTCTCCCAGGGGCTCACCTTCCTCACCGCCTGGACCTACTCCAAAAACCAGGACAACGTCTCTGGTGGCGCGGGTAATAACCTGAACGGCGGCAACGTCGGTCCTCAGAACGCCTACGACACCAACGCCGAATACGGACTCTCCTACTTCGACGCCACCCACCGCCTCAGCATGGCCTACACCTACGAACTGCCTTTCGGCAAAGGCCGTCAGTTCATGGGCAACGCCAACCGCTTCGTCGACTTGGCGCTCGGCGGCTGGAGCATCAATTCCGCTTCGGTCTTCAATAGCGGCTTCCCTATCAACATCCGCCAGAACGCCAACAACAACGGCGTCATCTTCGCGGCTTCCCAACGCCCCAACGCCACCGGCGTTGACCCTTTCGCCGGCGGCAACCTCGGCCAGTGGATCGACGGTGCCAATGGCACCTTCTACCTGAATCGTGCCGCCTTCTCCAACGCCCCCGCGCTCACCTTCGGCAACGTCAGCCGCACCCTCTCCACCCGCGGTTTGGGCCAAGTGAACTGGGACATGTCCATCTTCAAGACCTTCTCAGTTACCGAGAAGTTCAAGGCACAATTCCGGGCGGAAGCTCTGAACGCCATGAACACCCCGATGTTCCGTAATCCGCAGCCGGCTTGGTCGGCCACCAACAACTTCGGCCAGATCACCGCGCAAGCTAACTTCTCGCGCATGATCCAGTTGGGGTTGCGTATTTTCTTCTAAACTCCGAGGAAAGGGGGCCGGCTGGAGCGAGCTTGCCCTCTTTCTTTAACCAAATAGTTAAGTATCGGTATCCGAATACCAAAAACGGGAATATACTTACGTAGATGGCATTCGGGTTACCAAGATCGTAAACTGGTCCAGACTGAGATTTCCACGAGGGAAGACAAGAATATGAAGCAATTGCTCAATCCTAAAATGCAACGGAATCTGCTTGACCGCGGATTCGACCGCCGTAGCTTTGGCCGCCTCGCGACCATGATCACCGCGGGCGCCACCCTGCCCTTTTACAACGAGGCCGCCCTCGCCCAAGGTCTGTCTGCCATGCGTGGACCGATCCCGGCCGATGCCGTCCGCATCAATGCCAACGAGAACCCACTTGGCCCCTGCGACGCCGCTGTCGAAGCGATGTCCAGCGTCCTCAAAAAGGGTGGCCGTTACCTCTACGAGCACACCTTCGAATTCGCCAAGGTGCAGGGCGATGTCGACGGCGTCAAGCCCAATTACGTTATTCCTTACGACGGTTCCAGCGCTCCCCTCCATCAAGCCGTAATGGCTTTCTGCTCGAAGGACAAGCCCTTCGTGATGGCTGACCCCGGCTACGAAGCCGGCGGCCGTGCTGCGGACTTCATCGGCGCCAAGACCATCAAGGTGCCCCTCAACAAGGATTACTCGCACGACGTGAAGGCGATGGCAGCCGCTTCGGCCACCGCCGGCCTCATCTACGTCTGCAACCCCAACAACCCCGGTGGCTGGCCCACCAAGAAGAGCGACATTGAGTGGCTGGTGGCCAACAAGCCCGCCGGCACCATCATCCTCCTCGACGAAGCCTATATCCACCTCACCAAAGAGCAGGTCTCCTCAGACCTCGTGGCCCAGGATAAGGACGTCGTCATTCTGCGTACCTTCTCCAAGCTCTACGGCATGGCCGGCCTCCGCGCCGGTGCCGCCATCGGCCGTCCCGACCTCCTCGCCAAGATCTCGGCCTGGGGCGCCGGCGCTCTGCCCGTCACCGGCATGGTGGGCGCCATCGCCTCTCTCAAGGAAAAGAGCCTCGTTGCCGACCGCCGCAAGATCATCGGCGATGTCCGCAACGACCTGTTCTCCTGGATGACCAAAAAGAACTACAAGTTCATCCCGTCCGAATCGAACAACTTCATGGTCGCCACCAACGGCCCCGGACAGAAGTTCGTCGGCGACATGTTCAAGGAGAAGATCCTCGTCGGCCGCGTTTGGAGCGCCATGCCGAACCACGTACGCATCTCGGTGGGTACGCGTGAGGAAATGGAGAAGTACAAGGTCGCGTTTGAAAAAGTGATGGCCTAGTCACCCTGTGGGGCGGGCCCCTTGCCCGCCCCCTGCACCGACGGACCCTCTACTAGCCCGTCGCGTAAGCGACGGGTCACCTTTTGACAACGCATTTTCATGTCCAATTCTCCCTGCTCCGGGTTCGAGAGGGTTATTTATGAGGAAGGTCACGTCCACCTCCACCTCGCCTGAGGTTGATCTGCGGCTCCGAAAATTCTCTTATAGCTGGAAGACATTCACCGGCGATTTCTTCGGTGGACTCATCGCGGCCCTCATCGCCCTGCCATACGGCCTCGCGATGGCCACCCTCATGGGCCTGCCGCCCATCATGGGCCTTTTCACTTCTCTCCTTACCTGCCCCATCACTTTCCTCCTCGGCCGTAACCCCGTTCTCATTGGCGGCACTTCCACCGTCACCGTCCCCTTCATCGCCAAAGCCGTGGCCGACTATGGCTTGGCCGGCGCCGCCAAAATCTCCCTGATTGCTGCCGTCTTCATGATGATCTTCAGCGTCCTCCGTTGGGGCCGCTACATCCTCCAAGTTCCCCATTCGGTCGTCTCCGGCTTCTCCTGCGGCATCGGCGCCATGATGATCGTCGCCCAGCTCAAAACCATCTTCGGCCTCGCGATTCCCAACTCCGCCACCCAGCTTTCCACCGTGGCCCAATTCTGGATGGTCATCGAAAAGCTCGACGGCTTCAAGTGGCCCCCCTTTGTCCTGGGTGCCATCGTCATCGGCGTCGCCTTCTTCGTCGCTTCCCGCTCGAAGATGCTGCCCGCCCCGCTCATCGGCGTGATCGTGGCCGTCGCCGCCAGCTATGCCCTCAGCCTGCACGAAAAGATCGTCGGCCGCCTGCCGCTCGAATTTCCGCCCCTGGCCAGCTTCGTCTGGTCCCCGACTGACCTCGATAAACTCCTTCTCCCCGGCCTCGGCCTCGCCTTCGTCACCTCCGTCAACCTCCTCATCACCTCCCGCGTCGTCGACCATTTCCGCGGCTGGCACAAGCCCATGCGCTCCGCCGACGCCGATGGCGAACTCGGCGCCTTCGGCATCGCCAACGTCTGCGTCGGCATGTTCGGCGCCCCCATCAGCGTGGGCATCCCAGCCCGCAGCTTGGCCAACGTCCGCTGCGGCGGCACCACCCGCATGTCGAACCTCTTCCATGGCCTCGTCCTGATGGCCACCCTCTGGCTCGGCAGCGAATATGTCTCCAAAATCCCGGTCGCGGCCCTGGCCGGCGTCACCGCCTATGTCGGAATCTGCCTGCTGGAGTGGTCCACCTGGAAACGCTTGCCCAAAATGCGCCGCCTCGACGCCGCCGCGTTCCTGGTCACCTCCATCTCCGTCCTGGTGGTGAATGCCGTGATTGCCGTCGGCCTCGGCTGCGCCCTCTACGGTGGCCGCTGGGTGTATGCCCGCTATTTCGCCGGGGAGTCCCGCCCCGTTCCCCAAACCGTGCAGAAAACCGCCTGATTTTTAGCCGTATTGAAGCCAATCGCTCGTCTCCCGAACAAAATCTGGTTAAATTGGAGAGGCCCGTTCATCCAATAATCGGATAGACCGGGACCGATCCGTCTTGAGGAGCGAAAGCTAACTATGTCCGCAGTGGCTGCGAATAGCACCCTCCATCGCACGCTGGAATACTGGCAAGCGTCGATTGGAAAGAAGACCGTCATGGCCGTGACGGGTGGCATTCTGGTTGCCTTTACCCTGGTCCACATGGCCGGGAACCTTCAGATTTATCTCGGTGGCGAGGTGATCAATAAGTATGGGGAACTACTGAAATCGAATATGGCAGTGCTTTGGGGCGCCCGGCTCTTCCTGTTGGCCACCCTCTCCCTGCACCTCACGGCGGTTTTCCAGCTTTGGTCCTTAAAGTCCAAAGCTCGCCCGATCGCCTACCAGAAGCTCACCCCCACCAAGTCTTCCTACGCTTCCCGCACCATGTACCTAAGTGGACCCATCTTGTTGGGCTTTATTATCTATCACTTGTCCCATTTCACCACCGGCCAGACCCATCCTCAGTTCGAGGACGGCGACGTCTACCGCAACGTCATCCTCGGGTTTCGCCATCCGGTCGCCTTCGTGGCCTATCTCATCGCCATGTCCAGTCTCGGCTTCCACCTGACCCACGGCATCTGGAGCGCCTTCCAGAGCCTCGGCGTCAATCATCCTAAGTACACTCCCAAGATCCGCAACCTGGCCACCGGCCTCACCGCGTTGATCGTGGGTGGCAATATCTCGATCCCGGTCGCAGTCATGTTCCGGTTGATCGGCAGCGAGGTTCAATAACGACATGGAGCTAAATTCCAGAGTCCCATCGGGCGACATTCAGACACGTTGGACGCGTACCAAGTTCGACATGAAGTTGGTCAACCCGTCCAATAAGCGCAAGCATTCGGTCATCGTCGTAGGCTCCGGCCTCGCCGGCGCCGCCGCTGCCGCCACCATGGGCGAACTCGGCTATAACGTCAAGTGCTTCTGCTTCCAGGATTCCCCCCGCCGCGCGCACTCCATCGCCGCGCAGGGAGGCATCAACGCCGCCAAAAACTACCAGAACGACGGCGATTCGGTCTACCGCCTCTTCTACGACACCGTCAAAGGCGGCGACTTCCGCGCCCGGGAAAGCAACGTCTACCGCCTCGCCGAAATCTCGGTCAACCTCATTGACCAGTGCGTCGCCCAAGGCGTCCCCTTCGCCCGCGAATACGGCGGCACCTTATCGAACCGTTCCTTCGGCGGCGCGCAAGTCTCGCGCACCTTCTACGCTCGCGGCCAGACGGGCCAGCAGCTACTCCTTGGCGCCTACCAAGCCCTCGAGCGCCAAATCGACGCCGGCCGCGTCACCATGCTCGCCCGCCGCGAAATGCTCGACCTCGTCAACATCGATGGCCAAGCCCGCGGCATCGTTTGCCGCAACCTCACCACCGGCGCGGTCGAGAGCTACGCCGCCGATGTTGTGGTGCTAGCCACCGGCGGCTACGGCAACGTCTTCTACCTCTCCACCAATGCCAAAGGCTCAAACGTCACCGCCACCTGGCGCGCGCACAAGCGCGGCGCTCTCTTCGGCAACCCTTGCTTTACGCAGATCCACCCCACCTGCATCCCTGTCTCCGGCGAGTACCAGTCGAAGCTCACCCTCATGTCCGAATCGCTCCGCAACGACGGCCGCATCTGGGTCCCCGAAAAAGTCGGCGACAAGCGCAAGGCCGCTGAAATCCCTGAGTCCGAACGCGACTATTACCTCGAGCGCATGTACCCCGCCTTCGGCAACCTCGTCCCCCGCGACATCGCCAGCCGCGCCTCCAAAAAGATGTGCGACGAAGGCCGCGGCGTCGGCGAAAGTGGCTATGGCGTCTACCTCGACTTCAGCGAATCCATCCAACGCCTCGGCGCCGACAAGATCCGCGAGCGCTACGGCAACCTCTTCGAAATGTACGAGCGCATCACCGGCGAGGACCCTTACACCCTCCCCATGCGCATCTACCCCGCCGTCCACTACACCATGGGCGGCCTCTGGGTGGACTATCAGTTGATGACCACCGTCCCCGGCCTCTTCTGCCTCGGCGAAGCCAACTTCTCCGATCACGGTGCCAACCGCCTCGGCGCTTCGGCCCTCATGCAAGGCCTCGCCGACGGCTACTTCATCGCCCCCGCCTGCGTCGGCAACTACCTCGCGTCCACCAAATTCGCACCCGTCGATACCAATCACAGTGCCTTCAAAGACGCCGAAGCCAACGTCCACGGCCTCACCAAGAAACTGCTCGGTGCCAGCAGCAAGCGCACCGTCACCTCCTTCCACCGCGATCTCGGCAAGATCATGTGGGAGTACTGCGGCATGGCCCGCAACGCCAAGGGCCTCAACCACGCCATCGGCACCATCGACGCGCTGAAGGAAGAATACTGGGCCACCGTCAACGTCCCCGGCACCGGCGACGAGCTCAACCAATCGCTCGAAACCGCCGGCCGCGTGGCAGACTTGATCGAACTCGGCTCGCTCATGTGCCGCGACGCCCTCGCCCGCGAAGAAAGCTGCGGCGGCCACTATCGCGAAGAGTACCAAACCCCCGAAGGAGAGGCCCTGCGCGACGACGATAACTACTCCTTTGTATCGGCTTGGCAATGGCAGGGCGAGCAGAAATCGCAAGCCTTGGTCAAAGAACCCCTCACCTTCGACTACGTGAAGCCCAGCCAGCGGAGCTATAAGTAATATGCGAATCACCCTCAATGTGTGGCGGCAGAAGAACACCACTGCCTCAGGCGCCATGAAGCGCTACGAAGTCCCCAATGTCAGCCCGGACATGTCCTTCCTCGAGATGCTCGACGTCTTAAATGAAGACCTGCTCACTAAGCACGACGCCGACGGCCCCATCACGTTCGAGCACGATTGCCGCGAAGGCATCTGCGGCTCCTGCGGCTTCATGATCAACGGCCTCGCCCACGGCGGCCACGAACGCACCACGGTCTGCCAATTGCACATGCGCCACTTCAAAGACGGCGACAACGTCGTCCTTGAGCCTTGGCGCGCCTCCGCTTTCCCCGTCCTCCGCGACCTGATGGTCAACCGCAGCGCCTTCGACCGCATCATCGCCTCCGGCGGCTACGTCTCGGTCAGCACCGGCTCCGCCCCCGACGGCAACGCCATCGCCATCCGCAAAATGGACTCTGACCTCGCCATGGACAACGCCCAGTGCATCGGCTGCGGCGCCTGCGTCGCGGCCTGTCCCAACGCCTCGGCCTCGCTCTTCACCAGCGCCAAGCTCGCCCACCTCGGTCACCTGCCCCAAGGCCAGCCCGAGCGCCTCGAGCGCGCCAAAAAGATGGTCGACCAGATGAACACCGAGCTCTTCGGCTCCTGCACCAACATCGGCGAATGCGAAGCGGTCTGTCCGAAGGGCATCCGCCTGGAGTCCATCGCCTTCATGAACCGCGACTACTCCCGCGCCTCCCTCATGCAGCGCCCCTCCACCGGAGACGTCGGCTTCGGCTGAGCCCCCGGCGTAAGCCGGGGGTTACCTGCTGTGGGATGAAAACCGCCCCCCGCCCAACGCCCGCCTTCGGGCGCAAACCTTCTCCTGGAACTTGGCCTCACCCCGGACGAGGCCACACCTATGCCGCTGGGGTCCTCAATCCGCCTAACCCTGCCTAACCCTGCCTAGCCCGCAGCGTAAGCTGTGGGGTGAAAACCGCCTCCCGCCCAACGCCCGCCTTCGGGCGCAAACTCCTGGACCTTGGCTTCACCCCGGACGAGGCCACACCCAGGCCGCTGCGGTCCTCAATCTGCCGAACCCTGCCAAACCCTGCCTAGCCCGCAGCGTAAGCTGTGGGGTGAAAACCGCCCCCCGCCCAACGCCCGCCTTCGGACGCAAACTCCTGGACCTTGGCTTCACCCCGGACGAGGCCACACCTAGGCCGCTGCGGTCCTCAATCTGCCTAACCCTGCCTAACCCTCCCTAACC
>ENA-ORBV01005910-ORBV01005910.1-microbial-mat-metagenome-genome-assembly--contig:-NODE-5910-length-21987-cov-5.583569_pt1 | contig 21987 bp, 16 predicted proteins | sample MGYA00237777_ERZ505514 | MGnify/ENA primary metagenome ERZ505514 (study PRJEB26160, sample SAMN06269048) | microbial mat metagenome | isolation source: Oligotrophic lake microbial mat | place... | reverse complement strand
GATCGAAAGCAACCGCTGGCGCGAACCCCAGAATCGTCCCGCCCGCCCCGCCGGCAGCAGATCCGCCATCCAGCTCAGCCACGGCGCCGTGCTCGCATTGCCGAGCCCATCACTGATACCGAGCGCGACGATCAACACCACGACCCAGTACGCTCCGCCATCCGGCCATAGAAACGGCAGCAGCGCCGGCACCAGCCACACCGCCCGATGAATGATCGCCACCGTCGCCCAGTACGGCTTCCGACGCTCCAACCGCTCGACGTAAAACGCCGACGGCAACTGCGCGAACATCGCCGCCTGCCGCACCGCGCCCATGAGCCCGAGCTGAAACCCGCTCGCCTTGATCGCCTCCATGAAAAGAGGCAGCGGAAGCCCATAGACCGCGACCAGCCAGACCGTGCCGAGCGCGCCCGCGGCGACATTTCTCCGCATCGACGCCTCGAGCTCCTCGCCGGAAATCTCGGGTGTATCGCGGGTGGAAGAGGCCATGAACGGGGAAGCGCACCTCAGCCCAGCCCGCCACTCCGCGCCAGGCGCGAGCTTTTGCTAGTAAGGCTTGGCGATGATCCGGCGTTTCGGGTCCGTCGCGCCGGGCGTCTTGAAGATCGGCCCGGGCGTCACGGATTTCAGCTCGAAGCCCTTGAGCACGAACTCGGGATAGAAGCCGTTGCTCGCCGGCTCGTAAACCCTGTCGCCGGAGAAGGTGCCGAAGAACTTGTATTCGTAGCCGTTGTCGCTGCCGATTTTCCCGAGCTCGCGATCGGGCGCGAGCTTCTGGTGCTCGTTGAGCATCACCATTTTCGCCGTGGCCCAGGCCTGCCCCGGCTTCCGCACGTAACCCCAGAATTTGTAGTCCAACTTGTGGTAGCGCCGCCCGATGAAGTAGTCGCCCGGCGGCTCCGCGGTGATCTCCGCGAGCATCGTCGCACGCGAGGCGGTGTTGGGATCAGCCGTGGCGCAGCCCGAGAAAAATCCCGGGATGGCGAGGAGCGGGAGGAGGACGAAAAGACGACGAAAGAACATGGAGGAGATTTTCAGAGCAGGCCCATCTTGGCGAGGAAGGGCTCGATCCAATCGCCCAGCGCTTCCTCCTTCAGCGAGTGCGGCTCGGGGATGGAGCCGAAGACGCGCCACGATTCCGTGTGGCCGACCGACTGGCCTGGCAACAGCGTGCGCAGCGGGCTGAGCGACTCGATCTCGAGCATCTGCGCATTGCTGAAGGTCTCGAAGTTGCAGCCGAAATCGGGATAGGTCGCGCCGGGCTCGAATTCGATGAGCTTCATGAACAGCGCGTGGCGCGACAGGTAGCCGACCCATTTCATTTCGTGGCGCAGGCCGAGTTTCGTCGGCGCGCTGTGCGCGGTCTGGCGCAGGGTGATGAACTCCCGACCCCAGCGCCAACGGTCGTCGGCCGTATCGGTATAAGGCCAGAAAACTTGCACGCGATTGGGCCGCAGATCCTGGGGATGATGCCCCATCGGCGGACGCGGGATGATTTCCAAGCCGCCCGCTTCCATGACCGTGATACCCCACGTCGCGAGCGTTGCCGGATCGGTGCCTTCATTGGTCGCGCGGTGATCCAGCGCCACGAGGGAAGTGTCCGCCGCGAGCGTGATGGTCAGCGTCTTTTTGATGTGCCACGGCGCCAGCGCGGCATTTTCCAGCCGCACGCCATTCGGCAGCAGCTCGTAGGTCACGGGCGAATTATCCGGCTGATAGGTGCGCTCATCCTCCGGCGCGAGCCAGATGCGATGCCCGCCGCGCGCCATGAATTGGTCTTCGCCACTTCGGCCCTGCTCCTCGGTGTTCACCTTCAGCACATTCTTGCCGCCCGGGAGATGCTGGTAGGAAACCACGCGTGGCCCCACGTCGAGGGTGACGATCAGCTCGGCGTGGTCGTTGGCGATGCGGAGGCAATTGGCCCAACCGCCGAAGGAGGTTTTTTCAATTTTCATCGATCTGGGCGCGCACCTTGGCGAGGAGCGCAGGTTGCCGCTGGAGATGGCTGGTCAGCGTCTCGATCGCGCGCAGCGTAGGTGGGCTGATGTGGTGTTCCATGCCTTCCACATCGTGATAGATCACCTCGTCATCAAGACCAAGGAGTTTGAGGAAATCCGTGAGCAATTGATGACGCCGCGTGATGTTCCGCGCCAGCTCTTCGCCCGCCGTGGTCAGCACGAGGCCGCGGTATTTTTCGTATTTCAACAGCCCCTCGGCATCGAGCCGCTGGACCATGTTCGTCACACTAGCTTGCGAGATCCCGAGGCTCCCGGCGATGTCCACGACACGGGCGTAACCCTTGGTGTTGATGAGTTCGAGGATGCGCTCAAGGTAGTCCTCTACTGCGGAGGAGGCATGGCGGGCGAGCTTCGCGGAGGACATAAAGCAGCGATAGCGGCACCGGACAGGGCTGGTCAAGTGCGGGGCCGGTCAAAGTTTGGCAATCAATCCGAATAAAATTAGGTGAGTCTAAGTTTATTATTGTGAATTGTGCCGCGGCGGCTTATCTACCGCACCCTGATGAAACTCCATCTCGTCTCGTTCGGTTTTGCGCTGGCCCTGCTCCTCCCGGCCACGCCCTGCTGGGCCGCTAAGAAACGTGTCGTCACCACCTTCACGATCATCGCCGAGATGGCGCAGAACGTCGCCGGCGACTACGCCACGGTCGAATCCGTGACCAAACCCGGCGCGGAAATCCACGGCTACGAGCCCACGCCCGGCGACATCGTGAAGGCGCAGAAGGCCGATCTCATCCTCTGGAACGGGTTGAATCTGGAACGCTGGTTCGAGAAGTTTTTCCGCAACCTGCGCAACGTCCCGAGCGCCGTGCTCACCGAAGGCATCGAGCCGATCGGCATCGCCGAGGGCCCCTACACCGGCAAGCCCAACCCGCACGCCTGGATGTCGCTGCAAAACGCCGCGATCTACGTCGAAAACATCCGCAAGGCGCTGGTGAAAATCGACCCAGCGAACGAAGCCGGCTACACCGCCAACGCCAAGGCTTACACCGCGCAGTTTCAGGCGATCGAAGCGCGCGTCCGCGGAAAGCTGGAGCGCGTGCCGGAGAACCAGCGCTGGCTGGTGACCAGCGAGGGCGCGTTCCCGTATCTCGCGCGCAGCCTCGGGCTGAAGGAACTCTTCCTCTGGGCTGTGAACGCCGACCAACAGGGCACTCCGCAGCAGGTGCAGAAGGTCATCGACGGCGTCCGCGCGAACAAAATCCCCGTGGTCTTCAGCGAGAGCACCGTGAGCGACAAACCCTCGCGGCAGGTCGCCAAGGAAACCGGCGCGCGTTACGGCGGCGTGCTCTATGTCGATTCACTGAGCGACGCAAAAGGGCCGGTGCCCAGCTATCTGCGGCTGCTCGAGTACGACGTGGAGACCATCGTGAAGGGCCTGCTCGGCGAATGACCGACTCCGCGCTGCACCTCGACGTCCGCGCCGTCACCGTCACCTACCCGAACGGCAACATCGCCCTGCGCGACGCCAGCTTCCGCCTCGATGGCGGCACCGTCTGCGCACTCGTCGGCGTGAACGGCAGCGGCAAGTCCACGCTTTTCAAGGCGATCATGGGCTTCGTCCGGCCGAGCAAAGGCGAGGTGCTCGTCTTCGGCGACGACATTCAAGCCGCGCAGAAGCGCAACCTCGTGGCCTACGTGCCGCAGAGCGAAGAGGTGGACTGGACCTTCCCGGTGAGCGTCTGGGACGTGGTGATGATGGGCCGCTACGGCTACATGAATTTCCTCCGCATCCCGCGCGCCGAGGATCGCCGCGTGGTCGAGGAAAGCCTCACGCGCGTCGGCATGCTGGAGTTTCGCGACCGGCAGATCGGCGAACTCAGCGGCGGGCAAAAGAAGCGCGTTTTCCTCGCGCGCGCCCTCGCCCAGCGCGGGCGCATCATCCTGCTCGACGAGCCCTTCACCGGTGTGGATGTCGGCACCGAGACCGCGATCATCGAACTGCTCCGCGACCTCCGCCGCGATGGCCACCTCATGCTCGTCTCCACGCACAACCTCGGCTCGGTGCCCGAGTTTTGCGACCAGGTCGTGCTCGTGAACCGCACCGTGCTCGCCTACGGCCCGACCGCCGAAGTCTTCACCGAGGACAATCTCACGCAGGCCTTCGGCGGCGTGCTGCGCCATTTCCGCTTCGACGAATCGACCGTCCAGCCGCACGACGGCCGCACCGTCACCGTGCTCACCGACGACGAGCGTCCGCTGGTCTTCGGCAAAGGCGGGCACCTCGAATACAGCCACCGCCAGGGCCGCGAGCAGATCGTGAAGGAGCGCGCCGAAAAGCCCGACGACGAATGACCGAGTTGCTCACGCCCTTCCACTACGAATACATGCTCAAGGCGATCTTCGTCTCCGGGCTGATCGGCGGCGTGTGCGCGTTTCTTTCCTGCTTCGTCACCCTCAAGGGCTGGTCGCTCATGGGCGACGCGCTCTCGCACGCGGTCGTGCCGGGCGTGGCCGTCGCGTATCTCGCGGGCTGGCCGTTCACCGCGGGCGCCTTCATCACCGGGCTGCTCGCGGCGCTCGGCATGGGCTTTGTGAAACGCAAGACGCGGCTTCGCGAGGACGCGGTCATCGGCGTGATCTTCACCTCGTTCTTCGCGGTCGGCATCCTGCTCATCTCGCTTTACCCGACCTCGATCGACCTGCGGACGATCATCCTGGGCAACATCCTCGGCATTTCCGACGGCGACATCTGGCAGATCGTCATCATCTCCGTGGTCACGCTCGTCATCCTCGGCGCGAAGTGGCGCGACCTGCTGCTCTTCTGCTTCGACCCGCAACAGGCCCGCGCCCTCGGCCTGAACGTCACCGGCCTGAATCTGCTGCTCCTCACACTGCTCTCCGCGACGACCGTCGCCGCGCTGCAAGCCGTGGGCGCCACGCTCGTCGTCGCGATGCTCGTCACGCCCGGCGCCACCGCTTACCTGCTCACCGATCGTTTCGGTAAAATGCTCGGCCTCGCCGTGAGCATGGGCGTGGGCACGTCTCTCGTCGGCGCGTATGCCAGCTACTTCTTCGACGGCTCGACCGGCGGCTGCATCGTCATTTTGCAAAGCGCGCTCTTCGTCGTCGCGCTCGTCTTCGCGCCCAAGCACGGCCTCATCGCCGCCCGCACCCTCCGCCACGCCGCTGCCTGATGGAAAAGCTGCTCGAGCCCTTCCAGTTCCAGTTCATGACCGACGCCATGATCGTCGGCACCGCCATCGGCGCAGTGTGCGCGGTGCTCTCGTGTTTCCTCGTGCTCAAGGGCTGGTCGCTCATGGGCGACGCCATCTCGCATGCTGTTCTCCCCGGGATCGTCATCGCCTACGCCTTCGGCGCGCCGCTCGCGCTCGGCGCGTTTTCGTCCGGCTTGTTCTGCGCCATCGCCACCGGTTGGATCAAAGCCAACTCGCGCGTGAAAGAGGACACCGTGATGGGCGTCGTCTTCACCGGGCTCTTCGCGTTTGGCCTCGTGCTTTTCACCAAGGTCAAAACCGATCTGCACCTCGACCACATCCTCTTCGGCAACATCCTCGGTATCGAGCCGAGCGACCTGCGAGAGAGCTGCATCGTCGCGGGCGTCACGTTGCTCATCGTGCTCACGCTGCGGCGCGATCTGCTGCTCTTCTGCTTTGATCCGAACCACGCCCGCGCCATCGGCCTGCCCACGCGTTTTCTCTACTACCTGCTGCTCGCGCTGCTCGCCGCCACCATCGTCGCTTCGCTGAAAGCGGTCGGCATCATCCTCGTCATCGCCATGCTCGTGACGCCCGGCTGCATCGCCTACCTGCTCACCGATCGTTTCGGCCGCATGCTCTGGATCGCCGTCGCGAGTTCCGTCTTCTCCAGCCTCGCGGGCGTGTACATCAGCTTCTTCATCAACGGCTCGACCGCCGCCTGCATGGTGCTCGTGCAAGCGCTCATCTTCCTCCTCGCGCTCGTCTTCGCGCCGAAGCACGGTCTGCTCGCGAGCCCGCGCGGCACACCGGCCTAGGAGGGCGGCGCTTCGTCGCCGTCCAATCCGGAAAAGTTTGGCCGCTGACCAAGCAGCGCCGTGCTCCCCGGCTTCTGTCGCCGCGCGTCAGCTCATACCAACTTCAGGAAACAATCAGACGCTCCCGCAGCCCGGAGGGCTGAAAGGAAATTAGCCCCGGGTGAAACCCGGGGATATTGAGAGAAACCGGAGGCACCCCGGAGGCGGTGCGGGAAGGTGCATGGCTGGCTGCTTCCGGCACACCCTCCGGGGTGCATCGGATGGTGGTCCGAAACTCCGGGTTTCACCCGGAGCTAATTTCCTTCAGCCCTCCGGGCTGGGCAGGTGTCTGATCATTTCACCAATTTGGTATCACACGCTCAATGAGCGCCGCGGAAGCCTGCTGATTCCAGCCGATTACCGGGACCAAAGCGTGTCGCAGTTCCAGCTTTTCCAGCGCCACCGCGGCGAGGACCAGTTGCAGCAACGCACTCGCTCCCGGCGCTTCACCGAGCTGGCGTTTGGGAGCAATCATTCGAGACGCGGCGGGAAGAACCGCCGCTTCTGCGCGATCCACAAACGTCCCATTGGCTGAGGAAACGATGAGTCCGGGCTCCACCGTGCGCAGTTCGCCGAGCACTCGCCCGAGCGCGCCCGCGGCTTCGCGGCGACGGGTGAATGGCGCGCCGGCATGGGTCGTCACTTTCCAGCGACCTTCGCGCCGCAGCACCACAGCCGCCGCGCCTTCGGCCAGCGGCGTGTGCGCGAGGCGCCAGTCGGCGTAGGCTTCGCACAAAATCCAGTCGCACTCCTCGGCGCCGACGACCACGCATTGGTCCACATTCCCGAGCGCGAGCAACTGCGCCGCGAAATGCAGCGCGGTCAGGCCGATCGAAGCATCGCCGACCAGCGTGTAGCTCGCTCCGTCGATCCCCAGCAGCGCTGCGAGGTGGCTCGCCGGCGCGTTGTAAACCGTTTCGGGGAAAAGCAGCGGGCTCGCCGCGTTCGCGCCCTGCTTCACGATCTGCTCGTAGAATTTCCGCGTGTAGAGCACCCCGCCGTCGCTGATCGCGAAGACCACCGCCGTGCGCGTGGCGAGCTCGGGCGTCATCTCGATCCCGGCATCCGCGAGCGCCGCCAGCCCGGCGCTGACTGCGAAATAGCTGATCGCACTCGACCGGCGCAGCCGCGGATTCCGCCCGACCGCTTCGACCATCTTCGGCGGCACGGCCATGCAGGCGTGCGCACGACCGGTTTCCGGATTGAGCAGCGTCTTGCTCTCGGCCACGTCTCCGCTTTCGAGCCGCGCCCACACTTCGTCGAGCCCGACTCCGAGCGGCGTCACCCAGCCGAGACCGGCGATGTGCGCATTCATGGTCGCGCCCTCCCTTCCCCCGTCATCCTGAGCGGAGCGAAGGACCTCTGATCTCTGCCTTTCTTCGTTCGCAACGCATCCAGGCCAACGCCGTGCGACTGGCGTTTCATTTCGCGACCTCCTCCAGCACGATGCTCGCGTTGGTCCCGCCAAAGCCGAACGAATTGGAAAGTACGCGACTGACCCGTGCGTCGCGCGCTGAATTCGCCACGATGTTCAGCGACCACGCGGGATCGATTTCGCCGAAGTTGATATTCGGCGGCAGGAACTGCCCGCGCAGCGCGAGCACCGAAAAGATCGCTTCGATCGCCCCCGCCGCCCCGAGCGAATGGCCCATCATCGACTTCGTGGAACTCACCGGCACGCGGTCGCCGAAGACCTGCGCGATGGCCGTGCCTTCGGTCGCGTCGTTGAAGGCCGTCGCGGTGCCGTGGGCGTTGATATAATCGATCTCCGCCGGCGTGCGCCGCGCATCGGCCAGCGCGCGCTCCATGGCCTGCCGCGGGCCGATCCCGCTCGGGTGCGGCTGCGTGAGGTGATGATTGTCCGTCGAGATCCCGTAGCCCGTGACCTCGGCGAGGATCGGCGCGCCGCGCTGCTGCGCCGACTCGAGATCCTCCAGCGCGAGCAGGGCCGCGCCTTCTCCGAGCACGAGGCCGGTGCGGCTTTTGTCGAAAGGCCGGATCTTCTCCGCGGTCGAAGCCTGCAGCGAATCGAAGCCGACGAAAACCATCTCGGAGATCGCATCGTAACCGCCGCAGAGCACACGCCGATGCAGCCCGGCGCGGATGAGTTGGAAAGCGTGGCCGACCGCGTTCGATCCCGAGGCACAGGCATTCGCGATGATCTGCGCGGGCGCGGTCCAGCCGCCGACCTGCTGCGCATCGAGCACCGGCTTGTGCGGGAGATAATTCGCCAGCCACGCCGCCTGCTCACGCGGACGCTGCTTCGCGACCTTCGCGCGATAGAATTGCTCGCCGAAACTCATCCCGCCGCTCGTCGTCCCGATGACCACCAGCTCCGGCGCAAACCCCGCGTCCGCCGCTTTCACCTGCTCCGCCGCCGCCATCATCATCCGGCTCGCCGGGTGCAGGCGCGCGTCTTTCGCCGGGGCCAGGTTCGCGACCTGCCCCGCGGTCTTGCAGCGCGTCTTGCTCACATCGAAGGCCGTCACCGCCGACACCCCATCGCGCCCCTCGCGCAAGGACCGCTCCGTTTCCCCCACGCCACAGCCCAGCGGGCTGACCACGCCGAGCGCCGTGATGACGACGCGGCGCGAGGCGATGGGCGGAGAAGCGGGCATGTCTGGTTGGGCGGATTGTGTCGTCAGCGGCATGGGGAAGCGCAATGCGCAATTCGTCCTGTCTTACGCGCGGGAGTTCGCGGTAGATACGCGGATGAAACAACTCACGCCCGAAGATCATGTGAAGCCGCGCCAGGCCGTGCGCACGCGCTTCTTCTGGTTTCTGGCCGGTGCGGGATTGAATTACCTGCTCATCGCCACGCCCTTCAAATGGCTCCGCGCGAACACCGAACTCCCGATCTGGGGCATCTCCGCATGCAGCATCGGCGTCAGCACCACGTTTTTCTTTTTCTGGAATTACTTCATCAACTTCCGCAGCGACGCGCGCAAACGCGACGCCTTGCCGCGCTACGTGGCCGCCGTCGCCTGCATGTGGGCGCTCTCCTCCACCACCCTCACCCTGCTCAAGCACTTCGACTGGCACTACTCCTTCGCCGTCGGCCGCTTCCCGCTCGATCTCGACATCGTAGCCACGCAGTTCTTTTTGGCCGGGCTAAAATTCTTCCTCTACCACAAGTGGGTCTTCCCGGTGCCCAAGGACGAGGCATGAGCTGGGAAAAGCTCGCGCAAAATCGGATCGAGGAAGCCCTCGCGTCGAGCGAGTTCGAGGACCTGCCGGGCCGCGGCCTGCCGCTCGACCTCGACGCCTACTTCGCCCTCCCGCCGACCGAACGCGCCGGCGCCGCGCTGGAAGCAGCGCACGAGCAGACGACCGAGCCGAAAGAAAAGGCGCGCCACTTCGCCCAGCTTCAGGAAAAACGCGTGACCTGCACGAGGGCCGTGGAACGGCGGCGGCGCGAGTCCGCGATCTAGCAGGACTCGTCGAGCCGCATCACGGTTTGGTGATCTCGACCTCATAAAACTTCCGCCCCCCGCTGGCTTCGAGATCAGTCACGGTGCGCTCCGGCAGCAAGCCGTCGGACGCTTCGCTGGCGAGCGGCTGCCACGCGGGATCGGTCAGCGCGGCCTTGGCTTTCACGGAGTAGAGGCGATCGGCCAGCACCGGGCCGAAGACGATGCGCTTTTGCCCCGGCTGACCGGGAACGACCTCGATGCGCAGGCGAAAGACCGCATTCGGATCGAGCGGATCGAGGCCGGCGACGTATTTCAAGAGGTTCGTCTGGCCGCTGCCGGAAGCATCAGCGCCGGGTGCGGCCAGCGGGTTGTCGAGGCCGAAGTATTGCACCTGCCACGCGTCGGCGAGGCCATCGCCCGCGTAGCTGCCAAAGTTATCCGGCACCGTCTCCTGGACATTGAGCGGGAGTTCGAGCTGGCCGGCGAACTGTGGCGACGTCGCGCCCACGACCGCGGCGCTGTGTTGATAAACCGCTCCCGCCGTCACGAGTCCCGTCGTCGAAACGCTCGCGAGCGGCCCGCTCAGCACGCTGAAGGTGAAGCCCGCCGTGGGGATGACGACATTCGTCCCGTCATCCGCCGTGCGGACGGGGAAAAGCTGCGTGGTGCCGAGTTCCGCCGGGTAATAATCCGACGCGAGCAGCCCGTAGCCGAGCAGTTCGTAGAGCTGGCCGATGAAGCCGTGCTTAACTACTTCATTTGCGCTGCTAGCTAGCCCGGCAATGGCTCCCAGGCTGGCCTCCTGGGCGTAGTCGGCGCTGGCAGCACGCTGTCCGGCCGAATCGATGATGTCTGTCGTGAAGGCATAGTCCGCGCTGGTTCTGGAGGCGGCATGCAGCGTGAGGGAAAACGACATGAGCCCCAGCAAAACTAGGGCGAATGGATCAATGATTCTCATAAGATGTGCCTAAAGAGGAATTCCATGACTTGGGTCGCGGAGTTCATGGCTGGCCGATTGTCACCGGCCCGTCGGGCAGGACGGTAAGCTTGCAGGGTTTGGTGATGGTGATGTTGGGATAGTGAAAGGACGGGGCCGAGACGTCGCCGCCGTTGAGGACGAGAACAGCGTGATCCGCCACGCTATTCACAGCGCTTTGAATGCTCTGATACGGCGAGTCGTAGTTGCCGGTTTGGGCTTGGGCCAGATCGAGGTTGCTGACGAAGGCGTCTGCATCGCGGAGCACCCGACAGAAATCCGCCCGGACGCGGAGATGACCCCATCCGTATTGCGGGTCGCGGCCCGCAGGACCGGCGTCTTGGGCCATGCGGATGAGGAGGTGCTTGGCCGCAGAATCGTAAATCCGGTTGGGATTCAGGCTCATGAGCAGCACGGCGGCACCGGCGACCTGCGGAGCCGCCATGGAGGTGCCTTGTTTGTAATCCCAACCCGTCCCCTGCGGCACCGTGCTGTAGATCTCAGTGCCAGGGGCGGCGATGTCGATCCGGTCGCCAAAATTGCTGTATTCGTGCGCGAAAATGACGGGGCCGGTCGGGTTGTCCGAAAAGAGCAAACGGGTGGCGGAAACGAGAAAGGGCACCGCGCTCTGCGCCCAGTGTTGCCCATCAATGTCCGTGCTCTCATTTCCGGCAGCGCAAACGACGAGAACATTATGCTCGAAGGCGTTGTCGATCGCATCGTTGATGGCTCCGTCGAGGTCGCCGCCACTGCCAAAGCTGCAGTTGATCACCCGTGCCCCATTCGCCACAGCGGTATCGATGGCATCATCTGCGTTCGTGATCTTATACTTGTTTTCGTCATGGTTAAAGGTGGCGCAGTTCAGGGCGAGGATTTGGGCGTAGTCACTCACTCCAGCAATGCCCACGGCATTGTGCGCGGCGGCGACGATGCCCGCGACGTGCGTACCGTGATCTCCGCCGTACTGCCAGTCCAAGGCGTCCCCTGTATCAAAGTCCCCAAAGCCCGCATGACCGACGATCCTGGGGCTCAGATCGGGGTGAATCAGTTTCACACCCGTATCGATGATGGCCACCTTGATCGGTGCTCGTGGAATGACATCCCAGGCTTCTGGCAGGCCGATCTGTGCCGGAGCCCACTGGAGGTTGTAAAACGCATCCGTCGGCACCTCGTTTAGCGGCTGGACGGTCTTCAGAAAAACCTTCTCGAACTGCGGAAGCGCACGCAGCGCGGGCAGGACAGCGTCCGCATCCTCCCCGCGGCGAAGGATGAGCATCACCGTCCGGGCAATCCGTGGGATGGCGTCGCCTCGCTTGCCCTGCACCGCGACCTCGGCGATCGGGGCGGGGAATGCGAGTGCATTCAGCCAGGCGCGTGCGGCGGGATTGCCCGACTCCACCCTCAGGATCGCGGGATGCAGTTGCACAATCTGATGAGCCCTAGCCCGCTGCCTCCGCCCACCCAGCCCAGACAGACTTGCGGCGTAGTCCTCGGTGAGCACGGCGCGGATTTCGTGGCGCTGGTATTGGCGACCGTCCGGCAATTTTTCGAGAACCCGCCGCTTCCGCTCGGCAGCCGGCATGCGCTTGCCGACTTCATCCGCCAGCGCGGTCGTCGCGGCGGGAAGTTGCGCACGTGCGTCGTGCAACACGACCGTCGTGAAAATGAGCGCGAGCCAAATGATCGTGAGTGATTTCATGGAAAGAGCAGCGGGTTAGTCGGGCGCGCCGATGACCACGGTTCCGTCCGGCGCAGAAAATTCGAGACGTTTGGTGATGTTGCCCGTCCAGTGGCTGGTGCCCGGTTTCAGGCGCAGGCGGCTGCCATCGCCCAGCCGACCCACGGCTGAGCCGAGTCCTTGGATTTCGGAAAGATATCCGCCATCTCCGGCGGCGGGATTTTCGACTCCAGGCAAAACCCAGAAGCCATCGCATACCGCGGTCGGCCAGGTGCCGAGGCCATCGATGAAATCGAGCCACGCGATGATCTGATTCGAGGTTTCCTGCGCCCATTCGCTGGTGCCGTGGCGGCGATTGAAAACGATGTGAATCACCAGATCGTCGTCCGGTCCGGGGCCGCGCCCGAGCTGCCGGAGGATACTACTGCAGCCCGGCAGCGAGCCGGTGTGAAAAGCGTCGCTCCCATCGGGAAATCCCGTCGCCGGGACGAGCAGGCCGATGTCATTCGACTGCGTGGCGCCGGTGCCGCGGGTGAGGTAGCCCACACTGAAGAGTCGGCCAAACTGCAGCATGGCCTGCGACGAGGCGATCAGGCCACCGTGCGCCATCATCGTCTCCACATGCCAGGCTCCGTATTGATAAGGGAGACTGTCCACGGGGGCCGTGTAGTCGAACACGCTCGGCCCCGTGCCTGCGTTCACGTAGGCTGGCTCGCGAGGACTGAGCTGCGACTCCAGCGAGCGCGCGAGCCCCCACTCGCTGGCGGGAATCCAGTGCGCCGTGCTCATGATTTCGCCCGCCACATAGCCGAGGTAGCCGCCGGGCGCATGGGCTTCGAGGATTTCGCCGAGCACGAGATAGCCGAGATTGGAATACGTGCCGGCGGGTCCAGGAACCAGCGTCACAGGCATCGTGCCGGGTGGAGAGCCAGTCGGCACGGGCTGGGTGTAAGTCGCTGCGCCCGGCGCGTAGTTGAGCGGGAATTGCAACGCGTAGCCGATCATCTGCGGCCGGCTCGGCAGGGCGTCCGGTTGGTTCATCTGGATGCCAGCCCCGCGGACCCGCGTGATCGGGAAGTCGTTGCCCCACGCGTCGGTAATCGGCTGCGGATTGCGGTCCCAGCCGGCGCTGTGATTGAGCAAATGGCCAACCGTGATCTGCGTCATCAGTGGATCGCCGAGACCCAGCCCTGGCGGCAGCATGACATTGAGCAGGCCGTTGTTACCGGCGACGTCGAAGCCCCGGCGGAGCAACCGCTCGGTGGCGGCATTGGTGCCGAAGCCGCCCGCTGCATCGAAGCGATGAATCGCCGCGGCGGTGATCGGCTTGACCACGCTGGCTTGCCGAAACAGGGCGTGCTCCGGCAACGCCGCACCGGAATGCAGATACCCAAAACCGCGCAGGTAGATCACCTTCCCACCGCGACTGATCCCGACGACTCCGGCGGTGATATCTCTCGTTTGCTCCTCCATGAAGCCGCGGATCCAGTTATCGATGAAGAGGAACTGCGACACCGGACGCCCGCTGATCGGCAGCTCGGCCTGTCCGGTCGCGGGAATCGCCGCGGTCACGGCGACTAGCGCGGCGGCAAGCCGCGGTCGGAGCGATGACGTGCGGAGGTTCATGACGGATCGCGCGAGGGCTTTATTGCAATGTAACCAGCACGAGCACGTAGCCGGTGCCGGAGTCGAGACTGCTCATTGATTTCCCGAGGATGGCCCCCTGCGAGCGGGTCGCATCGGCGGCTTTCATCGCGTGACCCGGCGTCCTGGATGTGGTCAGCAAATCGCCGGGGCGGATCGCACCGTGCGAGGCATCGGCACGGCAATAGACACGCCCGGTCAGGGCCACATGCTGCCCACCTTGGTGCACGCCTTCCTGATGCAAGGTCAGCCCCGGATTGATCCCGTTCGCCCCGCTGATGATGCCGGCGACGCAGGTGTCGTATTCGCTCGCGGCGACCCGTAGCTTGCCCGGCGTCTCGGGATCGATCGCGACCACGGAGCCCTTCGGTAATTCCGCTCCTCCGGTATCGAACGGCTCAGCCAGATCCGCGCCGCCATAGATCGTGAGCACGCGCACGCTGGCGTCGCGCATGATCGTGTTGAGAAATTTCCCGCTCGCCGGATTCCAAAACGCCGCCGTCGTGACCGCGGCATTTTTGCTCCCAAACTCCACGTCGCCGTCACCATTACCACCGAGGTATGCTTGCTGATTGCCCGCGCCATTGGCGATCACGTCCCCGCTGGCTGTCGCGTTGCCCGAGATCGTTAGATTGCCGCCAATGTCTGCCTTGCCAAAGGTGCTCAGAGCGAAGCCTCCATTGTAATGGGCAAAGTGGCCGCCGCCGCTGATCACGCTATCGGTATAGCCCCACACGCCGTACTTGTTGTTCCCTCTGGAGTAGCCGACCACGCCGTAGTTCAACTCGCTGTGCCCGTGGATGGCTTCCGCACCATTGGGCGCATTCGCCCAGATCGCTGGTCGATCGGCACTCCCAGTATAGGCATAGACGCCGTGGTGCAGAGCGCTCGCGCCATGCACCCCGGCGGAATCGGCCCCCGTAGCATTGCCGAAGACGCCACTCTTTCCCGTCGCATAAGTCACCGCATTCACCCCATCGCCCAAGTCGCTCGCCGCCCGAACGCCGTGCCCATTTGCCCCGTACGCCGTGCCGCGGACGCCATACCCTTCGGCCGCTGTCGCTTCTCCGAGCACACCCGTACCTCCAGTAGTCCGACCCACCACGGCCGATCCAGTGCTTTCACCCCAGATCGCAGGATAACTCTGGAGCGCATTGATTTGAAAGAGCGCGTTCCCGATGTTCGTCCCCGTGCCGTTGAAGGGCAGCGTGAGCCCCCCGCCCGCCACCCAGCGCAGCCCATCTGCCGTGAAACCCAGTACCTTGCCCGCCGTCGGCGCGGTGCCGCCGGTATCGAAGTTCGTCGAGGCAATGGCCCCGGGCGCGAGCTTCGCCGCACTCACCGCCCCATCGGCCAGCTTCAGCGCCGAGACCGCGCCATTGGCGAGCTGAAAGGCCCCGATCGAGCCGGGCGGCACGCTCTCCGCGAGTCGCGCCTGCAGCGCGTAGGGCGCGGCGCTGAGCGGCTGGTCAGGCGTGAGTTGCTGGAAGCCGTGGACGCCATCGTCGAACCACACCCGCAGATAGAGCGGCGTGTAGAAGATGTCGGGATTGAACGGCGCCATGCCCACTCCGCCGAGTTGCACCGAGTAGAGGCCATTGGTCACCGGCAGGGCGATGGCGGTGCCCGGCACCTCGCCGGGGGCGAGATCGCCGGCATTGCTCCAGTAGGTCGAGTTCAGGATGTTCGGTGGCGGTGGGGCAATGGTGACGACGGGCTGCGAGGTGTAGCCGGAACCCGCATCGGTGATCTGGATCTGATGGACGCCATCCGTCGGCCCCGTGCCGCTGCCCGCCCCCTGTCCCATGATGGCTTGCGCCGTCGCCTGCACTCCGCCCGGCGTCTCCGGCGGGGCAATCGTCACCACCGGCGGCTCCGGGTAACCCGAGCCGCCATTCTGCACAAAAATGAAGGTCACACTTCCGGCCGCCATCGCGACCGCAGTCGCCGTCTGATTCAGGTTCACGCCGGCATCCACGAGGGCAAATTTGAACTGCCCGGTGCCGTTGAAATTCACCCCCTGCACGGTCACGCGGCCTTGGTAGCTGAGGTGCTGGGGAATCTGCGCCGAAACTGGCGGAGTGTGGCCAAAAATCAGGCTGGCAAGGAGGAGAGGGAGCAGTCTTTTCATGGAGATGGATCGGTGGTTCTCCCTGCTTCCTCGCCATCCGAGGCCGGCGATTACGCGGTATTTTTAGAAATCTCTTCCCCTTGGGAAAGCCCCGGGAGCGGCGCACTCCACGGTGCTGCTTCGTAGGCGCTTGACCTCGGCTGAATTTCAGGCGCGGCGGCGGCGGCCGGCGAGCAGCGCGGCGCCGGCGAGGAGCAGGACCGCCGAAGTCGGCTCGGGGGTGGGCGTGTAGAGCACTTGCACGTTGTTGCCGCTCAAAGCCACGCCGAAGGTGCCGTCGGCCAGGCCGGTGAAGCCGCTGCGCACGACTTCAAAGGCGTCCGCATCGAAGCCGCTCACCCCGCCGCCCGCGCTGGCGATGGTCCAGGCGTAGCTTTCCATCGGGTCGAAATTGGCGGGGTCGCCGCTCAGGTTCGCGAGCGTGAGTGAACGCAGGTCGAGCGTGAAGCGGTCGCCCGCCGTGGCGGTGATTTCCAGCCCGCCCGCGACGCTCAAAAAATCCCAGCCACCCGCCTCGTTACCGGCCATACCAAGGGCGTTGTTGAGTTCCCATTGGATCGTGCCGCCGCCTTGCCATTCCCCAGTCCCGGCCGTAATCATGCCGGGGCTATGGCCGGGAGCGAGGGTGCCGCCAGGACCAATGGTCAGCCTCCCGGTTACCTTGCCATTTCCACCAAATATAACCTTTTCACCACGAGGTGTAATTCCGCCGGGCGATGCCACTTTGACATCGCCCAAAATTTCCAAATCGGAGATCACTTCCCCTTCGTTGATGACGAGCCCGATGCCTCCGCGGGTGATGGTACCACTACCCGCCATGGCCTGATGGACAAAGCCGTCGATGGCGAGGCTCCCAGGGCCGGACTTTACGAGCCTGAAAGAGCCGAAGGAAGCGAACGCCAGGTGATAGCTTAGCTCAAGGGCTTGGTCAGTGTTGAATTGCTGGACGTGGTAGATGACATCGTTGCCATTGGCAATCTCCCGCGTGTAGTCGAACTGTGAGAGATGGTTTCCCACGTTTGGCGTCACGAGCAGACCCCGCGACCGACCGGTGAAATCAAACCCCGAACGCGCAGCGGCTTCATTGAAGCGCAGCAGTCCTGAGGCGCTGTCAAAGTCGGCCCCGCCGAGGGTCTCATCGTAAGTGGCGAGCGGGACGAGCAGGTGGTCGCCGGTCGCCCCATCGGGCGTGAGTTTGGCGAAGTCGGCGCCGTTGTTCAGCGTGGCCCAGGGGAGCGCGACCGGGGCGGCATTGGAAAACTTCACTGCGCTCGTCGCCGGGACGGTGAAATCGGCGGTGGCAAACGGCTCGCGCTGGAAATTGCCGTAGCTGCCGAGGTGCAGGGCGAGGCTGCTCGCGCCATTGGGCGTGAGCACGACGCGCGAGGCTTCGGTCAGCGCGACCGAGTTGAAGCTCTGCCGGTTGGCCGCGCCGCTTTTTCCCACCAGCTCCAGCCGTCCGCCCGCGAGATCGAGGGCGGCGGCACCGGGGTGCACGATGTTTTGCGTGGGGGAATTGCCTGCGGAAAAATCCAGGCGCAACGTGCCGCCTTCCACGCTGGTGCTGCCCGTGTAGCCCTGCGCGGCGGTGAGTGCCTGGGTGCCGCCGCCGCGTTTGATGAGGTTGATCGGCGCGCCGCCGAAGCCGTCCTCGATCCGCCCGCCGAAGACACTCGTGCCGGTGTCGAAATCGACCGTAAGGTTCGCCACCGCAAAGCCGCTGCCGGCATTCGAGATGAGACCGGCACTGCGCCCCGGGGTCTCCGCGAAACCGCTGTAATCAAACGAGTCGAGCCGCCCCACCGTGAGTTCGTTGCCGTTGAGATTCACCCGTCCCCCGGTGCTCCCAGAGGCAAGTTTACTGAAGACCAGATCCGTCGTGCGGCTGAGGGCATCGGGGGAGCCGATCTCGATGCGGGATTCGTCGAACAGGTAAATAGTGACGCCGGAAACCGCGTTCTGGGCCGAGGCCTCGATCCGGGAGTTGCCGAAGAAAGTCTGGATCCCGCCCGTCACCCCGTCGCGAGTCTCGGCCAGCAGGACGGAGTTTCCGTCAAAGCGCTGGTCGCCACCGACGAGAGCCCCGGGCTGGTTGATTTCGAGCACCGAAGACGCGGAAAACTCCTGTCTGCCACCGCTCACGCCGCGTTCCGCATTGATGGAAAGAAGCGAATCACTAAACGTCTGCCACCCTCCGGTGATGGCATCGGGGACATTCGCATAGAGCTGCGCGCCGTTGGAGAAACTTTGGGTGCCCCCCGTGACCGCCTGGCGGGCAAGGGCATCGAGCCGGGAATTCGAGCCATAGAAGACTTGATACCCGCCGGTGACCGAGCGTTCGACCTCGGCCGAGAGGAATGAGGAACCGCCGAATTGCAGGGTTTCCGTGCTGACTCCGTCGGCGGCCAGCACCCGCAGGCTGGCGTGGTCATAAAAATCGAAGATCCGGGCACCCATGACACCGACGTCCCTGCCGAGGGCGTAATCATAAATGACGCTTGGGGAGGTGGCGTGGGCCGCATTCGCAAAGAAAACGGCACTGTCCCGGAAAGTCATGAAGGAGCCCACCGCACCGCCGTTTGGAGGATCCCCGCTGAAGGCCGCGCTCGCGTTCACCTGCAACTCGGAGTTGCCCGCGAAAGTCTGCGTTCCCCCGCTGACCGCGCCGGTCGCGTTCGCCACCAATTTGGAATTGCCCCGAAAGATCTGCAGCCCGCCGTTCACCGCCTGTGCGGCATTGGCCGAGAGATACGAGCTGCCGGAAAACGTGCTCCGGCTCTTGTATTCGTTGCCGTAGGTGTCGATGTAGCCGAGCCCGATGCTGTTCGCGACGTTGGCTTCGAGGTGCGAGAAGTGGTCGAACGTCTGGACGCCCGTCAGTAGCCCGCGTGCGGCGTTGATGCGCAGCACCGAGTCGTCGGTGAAGGCCTGCAACCCATCGAAGACGCCCTGCTCCGCGTTGACCACGAGTTCCGCGAAATCCGCGAAGTGCGACCCGCTGCCGCTCACCGCCCACTGCACATTCGCCTCCAACCGGGAGTTGCCGTAGAAATACTGCTGCCCACCATCCATGGCGAAGATCGTGTTCGCGACGAGGCGCGAGGAGTCGTAAAAATTCTGCCTGCTGGTGCCAAAGGCCGAGCCGAGGTGGCCGGCGTTCGCATAGAGCACGGCGTTGTCGTGGAAGTTCTGCGTGCCGCCGTGGAGCACGGAGGAGATGTCCGGCGTCGCCACGAGCAGCGAGGAGTTTCCGCGGAAGGTCTGCGTGCCGCCGATCACGCCTTCCTGGGCGCGGATTTCCAACTGCGCACTGCCCGCGAAATTCTGCTCGCCGTTCTCAATGGCGTGCTCCACCGACGCCAGCAGCAGAGAGCTTCCAGCGAAATTCTGCACCCCGCCATTCACCGCCCCCTCCGCCGAGGCCACGAGTCGCGACTGGTCGGAAAAACTCTGCACACCGCCGATGATCGAATGCACCGAGCGGGCATTGAGCAGTGAGGTGTCGAAGAAGTTTTGGCGTCCGCCGTTGATGCCATTCACCGCCTGCACGTCGAGCACCGTGGTGCCGTAAAACGAGGACTGCGGCCCGACCGGATCGCCGAAGACATTCACCCCGCTGTCGCCGATCCCGCTCGCCGCCTCCACTTGCAGCCGGGAGTTCCCGGAGAACTGCTGCACGCCGCCATCCATGCTGTGGCTACCCGTGGCATGGAGGACCGCATTGCCGCTGAAAAACTGGAGCCCACCGCGCAAGGCGGACGTGGTCTCCAGATTGAGCCTGCTCGTGTCGGCGAATGTCTGCGTGCCGCCGGCAATGGCATACGCGACCCGCGCGTAGAGGTCGCTGTCGCCGGAGAAATTCTGCGTCCCACCCGTGATCGCGTAACCCGCCGTGGCCCGGAGCCCCGTTTGCCCGCCGAAGTTCTGCGTCCCGCCATCGATCGCCGAGGCCACGCTGGCCCTGAGCGAGGCCTGGTCATCGAACCCGAGCGTGCCGAGACCCACCGCCCCGGCAGCTTGCGCCTCAAAGGTCGTCCCACCGCGAAAGTTCATCGTGTTGTAGGTAAAGGGATTGGGCGCCTGCGCCAGGATGTAGGAGTAATCGTAGAAATTCTGCGTCCCACCGCTGACTCCGCCGGTCGCGGTGACTTTTAGATACGAGTGGTCGTAGAAATTCTGCGTGCCCTGATCCAGCGCACCAGGGGCGGCGGCAGTAAGGTAGGCGGTGCCGGAGAAATTCACCGTGCCGATGCCCGAGGCCGAGGCCACGCGCAGATCGAGGTGGGTGGACGCACTAAAATCCATGCTCGTCCCCTGCAAGCCCCGCTCCGCTTCACTGGCCAGATACGCCTGCTCCGAGAGCTGCACTTTGGCGAGATTCACCGCATTCGGCGCCCGAGCGACGAGGCCGGAGGAATCCTGGAAGGTGATCACATTGCCAGCGGTCACCTGAGTCCCATCGGCATACAGGATGGCCCCGTTTTCAAAGCTCTGCGTCCCCCCGGAAATCGCCTGTGCCCCGAGAGACAGCGTGGCGTCGTCACGAAAAACTTGGGTTCCGCCTTGGATCGCACCGACATTGGTGACGAAGAGCGTGGACCGGTCTCTAAAGGTCTGCCTGCCCCCAAAGATCTGGCCGTAGCCGGTGAACCCTCCTGATACAAGATAGGCATCGTCATAGAAGGTCTGTTGCCCATCGAAAATCGACCCGCCATCTACATGGAACCAGAGGCGGCTGTGATCGCTGAAAGTCTGGGTGCCGCCTGTCAGGGCGCCCTTTAATTTTAAGTAGCTGGAATCGTTGAAAGTCTGAAAACCATCGACGATGGCATTAAAGGAGGCTTGCAGGCTGGAGGCATCGAAAAACGTCTGAATGCCGCCCGCGATCACCTGCGAGTTGACCGCCTGCAAAACGGAAGCGCCGCGGAAGATTTGCGAGCCGCCCGAGATCGGCGACTGGGCCTTGAGGATCGAAGTGTTGGCAAACTCGGCATATTGGGTGAACGGAGCATCGGAAATCAGGTCGAGATGGCTGTTGTCATAAAAGTAAAGCGGGCGTCCGCTCGAAATGCTGCCAGCAAGCGTGAGGATCGCACCGGAGCGAAAGTGCTGCGTGCCGCCGGAGATCGCCCCGCTGCCGGTAACGGTGACATTCGCGCCAATGAAGTTCTGCGTACCGCCGGTGATGGCGTTGGCAAAGTTCAGATTGAGCCCGGACTCTTCGTAGAAAGTCTGCGTCCCGCCACTGATCCCACCAGCTACGGTATTGTTCAGTCGGGAGTTTTCGTAGAAGGACTGTGCCCCACCGTTGATTCCATTGGCTACCGTGACGTTGAGCTGGGAACTATCGCGGAAAATCTGGGTGCCTGCAGCAATTGCCAACGCACTGTTCGCATGCAGAGCGGTCGTATCGTAGAAAGTCTGCGCACCGCCGTTGACGCTGTATTGCTGCCAGGCATAGAGGCCGGAAGTGTTCCGGAAGGTCTGGCTGCCCCCCTCTACCCCACCGATAGCCAAGACATGCAGATTCGATGATTCGGAAAACTCCTGCGTTCCACCGGAGAGACCACCAAAGGCCGATGCCTCCAGCCGGCTGGAGTCTTGAAATCTCTGCAACCCACCCGTGACAGATGAAGTCGCCTGCAACGAGAAGTGGGACGCCTCGAGAAAAAGCGAACTGCCATTCGTAACAGCTCCCGCCGCCGTTACGCGGAACTGACTCTGGTCTTCAAACTGGATGGCTCCGCCGGTGACGGAACCCTGCAAATTAGCCTCAAGAAAGGTAGAGTCGTAAAAAGCGACCTGTGCATGGAAAAGGAGGGGTTCGTAATCGTCTGGATGGAACCCCTGTATGCCGCCTGGGCTGTTCGCAAAAATTCTCCCTGCGCCGACCACTTCGAAGTGACGGAACCCGCCGTTAAAGTAGCTGTGGTTAATGAAACCTTCGTTGGACGTGATCCATGTGTAGTCGATTTCGGTAATTTCAAAACTGACCGCGCTCGGGATGGGCACGGCGGCACAAGCCACCGCTGCGAACAGAAGTCCCCGCGCCCTGGAGAGCGTGCGACTCAGGAAACGACCCGGCGCAAAAGGGCCGGTGGCTGTCTCTTAT
>ENA-ORBV01005909-ORBV01005909.1-microbial-mat-metagenome-genome-assembly--contig:-NODE-5909-length-21991-cov-5.794515_pt1 | contig 21991 bp, 21 predicted proteins | sample MGYA00237777_ERZ505514 | MGnify/ENA primary metagenome ERZ505514 (study PRJEB26160, sample SAMN06269048) | microbial mat metagenome | isolation source: Oligotrophic lake microbial mat | place... | reverse complement strand
CGAGATTCGCCTTAGTCTCGTGGGCTCGGAGATGTGTATAAGAGACAGCCCTCTGCTGTCAAGATGGAGCAACCTGAGAACCACATCCCAACACTCCCCGCGTTCTCAGCGCAGAGTATGGTTGCCGCCGCTCAGGCGAACAGCAACGCAGCGCTCCAACAGCTTCCCAAGGTCGGCGAAGTTGCCACCATGCCGCTTCCGTTCGCCATGCCTCCGATGGATAGCAGCGACCCAGCAGCGTCGTCCTTTGCAGCCGGTTTTGCGGCAGCTACAGCACACTACCATCAGCAATTCTATGCCATGATGAGTAATATGGCAGCTACCGGTCAGGTGCCTGAGGGTTTTCCCATGGGGGCTACGGCTGTAACAGCCAACCCTTCTGCGTAAACGAGTGCGCAAAGAGGGCGCGAAAGCAATCGCCTAAATCACCACACAATTTTTCTTTCCACGAGTGTCAGTCCGATGGCTTACCTGCTAAGGTAGTTGGTTGTATCGAATCGGCTGGCGAATTGTACTCACACAAGGGCTCACATTAGATCACATATTCGTAGTAAAAGTTCAGTATTTAAAAAGATTTTAAAAGTAATCGACGTAGCTATTGACGAACCCTCGCAAGCTGGAAGCAGTTCGGCAGTCTCGGCCTTGCCTTGAGTGGTGTCTAACAATTGCGCGTGAGCGCTAGTAGACAGGCGCTGCAGGCTGAACGGACAGGCGTACGCCGTATACCGATAGGCCCTGTCCAGGTCACAAGCAAGGAATAGTGCCATGCACGTCGCCATTTTCTCGTTATCATGAGATTTCTCTTCTTGCGAAGGAAAGCGGCATACTCCTGGTAGTAGGCCAAAGAATCTATCAGTTGGGAGGCACCGCTCCAATCGCTTCGAGGAGTTGCTTCTTGTCCCGCGGGCCGGCCTTTAGTAAGCTTAGGCTTTCAGATAGTGCACCCTTTGGGAATGGGGTAGGCAAATGGGTTTTTCTTGGCTGCGTTGGTCGCATGCTGTATCCAAAGCGAACGAAGTCGTTGTTGTAGAATTTGTGAATCATCCGAAGCGAGGAGTCACTGAAATCATCGGGCGTCAGCAATCGATTTTCCTGGTCTGGCTTCGGCAGCGCAAGCGGTAATACGACTCGTTTGTCCATTCCATACATTTTCATCAGCCCAGCGAAATCCTCTTCAAGATTCTCATATCGGAGAATGTGAGTTACAAAGGGCTGAGAATGATCCGCAATAACATTGTTGGCAAAAACATAGTGGAATTCTGGTCGGAGATGGAAAAATGCTGGTGGAGGAGGTATTTTTTCCTTTTCCTCCTCCTTTTTCCCCTTTTCCTCGGGCTTCTTTTGCGGGCGTGGCGGGAACAGACGGGCTTGTATAAATTTATTCAGGTTTCTAGGATTGTTGGGCTCCTCGTCCTTGTAGCCATTCCAAGGACAGTAATAGTAATCAATTAGTCGATCATAAGGACTACGTACGATTGCAAATGTCGGGCGTCCTTTGTAGGGGTTTTCCTCAAAATCTTGAAGGGGAGAGTGCCAGGGTGAGTGCGTCCCCAGTTCCGGCCGAAGTTTTACTTTTCCTTCCCATTCGGGATCCGCTATGTCTGGACAATGCATCTCTTTCTCCAGTGCATGGTGATAATGACAGGCGCCCCAAGGAATGCCAGCCCTCGCCCCCGCACGTTCAATTCGACCTCCGTCCGTTTGAGTGACATGAATGAATTCCAATGGAGTAATTTTTGGAATGGCGCTGATATGATGGATGGCGACAAATGATGCAAGAGCAGATGGTTCAATCGATAAAGATGAAACGACCGAGCCTTTTTGCTTAGCTGTGACGTAATGCTTTCGAGTAATGGTTGTCGTTGTAGCTCGTGTCGTTGCCAATACTGTAGGATCCGTATCCGCAATTGTAGTCGAATTGTTGACTTCAATACTCTCCAAATGTGTCACTGTCATGGCATCTCCGGTGATGGTCATACGCAGATCACTCAGGCCATCCTTTTTCCAGCGCGCACTATTGTTTTGCATTAGTTCCAACATGTACCCAATTCGAGTCCACTGATTGTGCCCCTTCTCATTGTGGTGCACCGTTTGTGCTTCACTAATGGGTCGAAATTTTCCTCGTCCCTTATGAGGGCGTTCAATTTCAGGAGGCCAAAACTTGGGGCCCTTGTAAGGCTTCCCATCTTTCGAGGGGGGCGGTGTCGGACGACGAACAGGTTTTTTGAGCAATCCCGCCAAGCGCAATCGATGCCAGAGCTCGTCATCTTCTCCTCCCCAACCTTTTTTACACATGTGGAAAGCAATTCGTATCTGTTAGGTTGAATCTTGACGCAAAACCCACAATGCACTGCCCCGAATTTCGTTCGTTTGCTTCACTGTATCTTTCTTACCATAAAAGTCGTTTGACATTCCATTAATTTTGACCCAATGGCCGAGGGACATAGACGGTCCAACTCCTCCAGTGTAAATGGGATAAGGAATACTGCCGTTGAAGTGTGCCAGTTCACTACCCAGCTGCATTGGTCGGCTGCAATTGGTGTAGGGGACACCATCGACCGTCGGAATTAAATCAACATCGTGCAAAATGATGCATGTAGGCGGCGGCGGTACCGTGATGGCCATGGCTTCCTGGTGCTTGCTGTCTTGTTGAGATAGCCTCTGTTTCTGTTGAAGCTGTTGAAAATGGTGCAATTTATTTTGAGCCTGAATACTGGCAATCCCGACGTTAGCCAACCAGGCGCGATTGAATAAAAAGGAATCATCTTGTTCCACCAACCACAATTCAAAGCTTTCGTTTGCAAAATTTCGTCGGAGATAAGGCCCCATATGTTCAATGAACTGCTCCAAGTGAAACTTCCGATCTCGATATGGAATCACAATGGCATGATGATGTTTGGAATCCAAATGGGAAAAATCCAAGTCGGAAGAACGGCGAGCATTGTTGCTGATACTGTTGGGGATCCCTAATGGTGATGTTTGCAGCATTTCTCTCTGCTGTTGTTGGTCTGGCAAAGTATCAATCTGCTGCTGCTCAATCTCAGTGCTTGCCATCAATGCCAATTTATTTTCTAGCAAAGTCTTGGCATCCAGAGCAGCTTTTTCTTTTTGAAGTAGCACATCCTTGGGATCCATAGCAGATATTCCAAACAGCGTGGCCAAGTGATGACTTTCTGCTGCCAATTCCTCTTGCAGGACAGCGAAATTGCTACCATGTTGTTGATGAATCGAGCTTAGAATTGTATACACGGACCAACAACCACCTGCTAAAAGACATAAAACAATCCTCAGTCGAGCGCTGCGAAGATTGCCGGAAGACTCTGACGACGGCGACTTTGGCGGTCCTCCTTGTGCTTGCAATTGCTGTAGTTGAGTAGGAGTTCTCCCGCGCGACTCATCCCGTGACCTGGCCCTGACAAGCTTTCGACTGGGGCTCTTCGAATTTTGTCGGATGCTCGACTTGGCAGCACCCGCATTGCTACCGGATTGCTTCAGTGGCCGTCCTGCCGAATCTCTGGTTCCAGATGTGTCTGTTGTTGCCGTTGCCGCGCACATGGTTGATTTCTGTTTTGAAAATAAATTCGAAGCAAGCGGTGTGTTCATCGCAGCAAGCGAGAGGGGAGGCGGGAACGACGACCGAAAGCAATCAGCCAGATCAGTTCTTGCTGCTCTTTAGGAAGGGTAATAACCAAGTTGCTTCACAAGTGTCCTTAGCCACTACTAGTAGTAGAGGGCAACTGGTACTAGTAACGGCTATCAAAGTATTGATTGGTGAGAAACTAGGAGCCGCCCCGTTCCTTGTTGCCGTAATAGTGCAGTACTCGTGCTCACTCGATGGCACTCTTGTAAGTGGTCGTGGTCACACACATGGTACCGGTGGCCCGCAGGCGAGAAAATTGAAATTTTCTTCCAACGTCAGTCTTTCTCGTTGTTAGGGATGGAGATTTAGATGTTTTCTTCGTGAAAATGCCAACTGTGCGACCACAATAAGCAGACGGTTTGGCTTCTGGCCCGCGCACCGGCCCGCTATTTCTAGTACCTCTAACACTAAATTTTTTTATTCGCTTGCGGGGTTGTTTCTTGTCCTTTCCTGGCATAAACCGTGGATGAAGAGCATCCAATCATTGAATGATTGAATCCTGCCGTCTTCTAGCAGGCTACTGGTAAAGCATGTCTAAGATCTACAAGCTTGGCAACAGCTTGTGTTAGGAGAGTGAAAAATTTAGTATTCTGGGTGGGAAGAAGCAGAGGATAGCTGAGTCCTTCCGCAACGCTAACGCAGCCCGCCCAACAGGAAGCAATTCATGACACGTCGGGAGTCAGATTTTCCACTTCCTTTGTGCATAGATTTCACCTGCTATTATAGCAGCAGATGTGCAATGCTACACTGAACATGCCACCAAATGCACATGTCCCCAGAGAAAGCTTTGCACGCTGTCGTTGTGCTTGACCTGGTCGTTCTGATGCCAGCCCATCTCCCACTTAGAATAAAGAAAATGTCAGCCTATCATCTCATTCCCCGAATCAATCAATGCACTACGAGTTACGCCCATTGCAGTTGTCTTGGCAGCATACACAATGAAAGTTCTAAAAATCGCGCTTTTTGTATTAGAGCATGAGAGCTTCCGTGCTTAATACTATCTATATAGTTGTGCCAAATCAGGGCATCATATCCGGCGGGACAAAGTGTAGTGGCCCTGGATTCTGCAGCGTCGTTAATGTGTTGCGCCCATTTCGAGGAATGGACTCTGCCACACTTCGGGCATAGATTTCGGCATAGTTGCCGACAACCGAAACAGCATTGCGAAACATTTCGGAATAGGAAGGCCCAAAGAGATGCATGTCTGGCATGGACGAAGATGTGCTCATTGTGATACCCTGATCTTCGGCGTGAATTGTTGACATAAGAACCCAGAGCACAAAGGCAGACCATTGAGAGTCATCTTGACGTGTGGCAAGACACCGGTTCTCTTGTCCTTTACCATAAAAGTAGGGTTGAGTGAAGGAATACCCAAATCCAGTGCTTTCTTCTTTGACAGACTTCCCGTAGGTCCACATAGCGCCGGCCATGACATCTACCTCGCCACTCGCTAGCAGCTCAATACCGGCTGTTTCATCAGCAACTTCAACTAGTATAGCCTTGCTTGGATCTCCTCCAAATAGGCATGCTGCTAAAGCTTCACAGAAATCCTTGTCAATGCCGTCCATAAAGTGAGCTGGACCGGATGGAATTGCGCATTTCAAAGTCCCACGCTCCGAGATCATTTCAAGCATCCCACCTGCCTCCGGAGCTAACCCTTCCACGAGAGACATTTCAAATGGTAGGGACGGAGTTATGAGTCAAGACTCCCCCGTGTTGATGAGATTCCAGCCGGTCCAATTGCGCGGAAGATTAAGTTCTTGGAATTCATCGTATAGGGTTTGACCGTAATGCCCCTTGTGTGAAAGTGCACGGATGAAACTGTCCTTGTACTTTTCGCCAAACAAGTCCGTTTCTCCAATTTCAATGGCCCTATCCTTCGTGATATTTCTTTGCTCGGCCGCCAAGAGAGTGTAGATGATACCATTCACAAAATTGGACCATTGTCGATCATGTTTCGGAGTCACCAAGGCGTACGTCTCCTTGGAGTAAACAGTATGGCCACGCACGTACGGACCAACGTACCCCAGCACTCGAATTCCTCCGTCCTCGCTCAATGTCATGCCTGTATTGGCCAAAACATCACATTGTCCACCCATAAAAGCTAGGATTTGGTCCAAGTATGTATCGAATAGGACAAAACTCGATTCTGGTATGACTCGGCCGATCATGTCCCTGTACGGGGAACTTTCTGGAATGCAGATTGTTGTTTGCTGGCATTCTTCTCTCCAAGTGCCGTTCATCCCGTCTTCAGCACATCGAACCGATTCCTCTGAATTCCCAGAAAACATGAGACCGTCGTAATAATAGGGAACGCTGTATGAAAAGTCAAGTCCTGACTGGCCCTGTTGTCGACAAGAAGCAATGGTGTGAGACGTTATCGGCAGCCGCAGAGCGAAATGAAGATATAGAATTCTTGATTTACCTCGTATATGTCCTTTGGTCCAATGCCTTCAGGCGTTGGAATAAGAACATCAAACGTTGAGTTCTTTAGCAAATCGTAACCTTGCGGTAAGCTGGCAGAGACCAACTCAAAATTATAGTCTGGACCCAAAATAGCAGAAGCAATGATTTGGCACTAGAAGCAAAAGAAGAAAAGAAGAACCTGTTGGTGAGAAAGCCAGCCGTTTTTGGGCGACACACACGGTGCAATGAAAAAGGGGCGCTTACAATCGTCTCTGGCATAAATTCGGGCTGGCCAAATATCAATTCCGATCGTGCCTTTGTAATATCATTGACACCACATCGAAGCACGCCTCGTTCCGCAACCTGCTGCAATATAGGGGTAATCTTCTCACTCGAAGACTTGTTCCTAGTTATCATAAAGCCTGTAATGAGGGCTACAGAGGCAAGAGCCGTCAAGAGAATCCCAAAGAATAATGTTTTCCTTGTTAAAAGGAACTCCAGAGGCTTTGCCTCGACGATCAAAGAAGCGTGGTGGTTATGGTTGTCGACTTCAAGGGATGATTCGGTAGATCCCAACTGACCAGAGCTGCCTGAATGTTTGTTGCTGGCACCGTCCTCAAGCTCTCCTAGTTCTTCGTCCTGCTCGACCACAAGCGTAGCTTCCAAGAGGACATGATGATTTTGACCTTCATGCATCACCACAGATCCATCATCGGCAGCAGTAGAAGCAGCAGGTCCACCTATAGCAAACGCTCCCAATTGCGGGTGTTGGCCTTGTGCCAATTTAGATTCAATCAGAATGGCGGCTGCTTTGCAATCTTCTTCGCTGGTACGCCCTGTTGGATCATCAGCATCCGCTGTTGTTATAGTATCTGTCTCGTAGCTGCACCTGTTCGCAGAAGTTTCGTCAGGAGCTTCGTCAGAAGTTTCGTCAACAGACGTGTTACAAATCTTTGGAACGTCTTCTGCTTCCCCTTGGTCTTCTTTCTGGATCTGCTTTGGCGGAAGAGAAGCAGAACTCGGAAAATAAGCACGTTGTTTCTCCACTTCGTTCAAAAACGATCTCAGTTCTGTTTGCGACATGGGTGTTTCATCCTCTACTTGACGACGACTGCTTCGACCTCGACTATTGTTACTGCCATCAGTCATCCTATTCGCAGCAATACTTGGGTCGGCAGCAGGAGGAGTACGCGATGATATTGGTAGATCGGGGGAGAGCTCCGCCTTTGCATCTCGTTGGACACTACTATCCATAGTATCTGCAGCACATGACTGGATCGTCGTCGCCGCCGTTGTCTTCTGTTCTACCGTCTCGGGTTTTGGATCTGACCCCATCTTCTCGGAGATTCGATCTGGATCTATTTCGGTTGTTTTGCTTTGATAGTCCATTACTTTTGATTGCCACAAAATATGTCCACGGAGTTGATGAATGGGGGTGTTCTACTTTGTGTTGTTTGGAACAAAGTGAATGCTTCGTCTCCTATTCCTTTGAGACGGTTACTGGAGTCAGCGATAGCCAATGGTCAATTTGTTTGACCATTGATAATTGATTCATTCCTGGTTTCCATTATTGCGAAAGGCACATGTCTACTGGGTGAACTCGACTGGCGCATGTGACATGAATCACATGATATCACATGCATGAATCACCCAGTAGACCGGGAGAACAGAGAACGACGACGTACCGTAACTAATGTACTGGAGTAGTGTCGTAGGCTTCGCACCTGGTACTGATAAAATTAAGTGGGGTTCGATTCACCATCAACACGACAAGTCGACAATCACACTTTATAATTACTGACAGAAAGCAAAACTACGTCTACTATAAGTAAGCGCAGTAAAAAGATCTTGGTAATAACTATTATCTGACAATTATCTGTTCATACTTGTTCCACAGTACTCTAGAGAAAAGTACTGAACTTCACCGAATGTTCGTAATTGCGACTGATGCTCAACTTTCTTACGGTGGTCGTATCTACCGCAAAACTAGCGATGCCGCTCCGCCCCCTCAACTCCGCCCCCTCAATTTGGTCTCACATGAGAGCGCCAACAGGGGGGTTGTCGGAAGGCCAGGGGAGGGTGCTTTTGGAAAACCCGGCGGGCACGCTGTGGAAGTCTCAGCACAAAAAGCAAAACAGTGATGTTTTGGCACTCATTGATTCATTGTTCAACATTTGACAAATTGTTCACAACCGGCACTTGACAGTTGACAAAAGATGGTGACAATTGGGTCGCCTGGCTTGAACCATTTTCCACGAAATGGCGCGATGTGCAAAACTTGCTGGTGCATTTTTCCACACAGAGTGCTCACTGAATTTTGGATGTTTGTGCATTCTTCCCTTGGAGCAAGGGCGCACAAACGTGTGAGTTTTCCTTTTGTCCGCATTGGGCTCCCACACAGGCTTGGTGAGAAAAACTGGTGCACTTCGCTCGCAACAGCCGCGAAGCGGCTGAGTCTGCTGCCAAATGTTGCTGCAATCGCCCGGGTGAAGTGAGACCCCCCACGGGGAACCCAATGACGGGACAGCAAACCAAAAGGTTTCTTTTCGCAAAACCAGCAACTGCAGTGTTTCAATCAAATGTTGCAGCATCTGTGCCAAGCCATGGTGATTTTTTTTCCAAGAGACGTGGTCTAACACATGCTGGAAACAATGTCACAGTGAAATCACAGGTTCTGCCAACTGGTTCAAACACATGAATTGTGCAGGGTTGCATTGATGGCACCGCTGCAATGCAGCTTGAATTTTGCTGTGTTCAACCCCTGATTTGTGATGGACCACAGATTTCAAAACCAGAAGTGCATTTGCATTTCTTGAAACGGAGGTGATGCTGAAAGCCAGTGTCATGTTTTGGCACTTGTGACTTTGCAGAAATCTCTCCAGAAATCTCTGATGAATTGAAGTTGTTTGATTGGGGAGTGAGAGTGACACCCAAAGTCGGTGCAGGAACACAATGAGTTGGATTTCCAGCTGAAGTGCGCAGTGCACCCAATGGAGGGATGTTGCATCCAGTGGGTCTGTCTGTGCCGGAGGTTGGCTCCAATGCATTGGTCAGGGTTAACTCTGATGCTGGGGCAGTTTGACCTTCAACTTTGCTGTCATTTGCATCTCATTGAATCGTGTTGCACAATTTGGCGACACTGTCCCATTCAAATCATCATTGTCCCAGTTGTTGTTGTGTGCCTGATCATGCTGTTGCAAAAAAAGACAAATGCACAATCAATGAAATTGGCAATTTCTTGCTTGGTGGTGACACATTTCACTGTCTTCTCTTTCCATGTTGCTCCATCAACATCATTGCAATTGCTGCCAGTGTTCAACATGGTTTCCTCATCAGTTGCTTTTTTGTTGCAATCGTTGTCATCAATGTTGTCATTCAGTTTGTTGTTCTGTTTCACAGCTTTGCATGCCACTGTTTCTTTGTTGTCATCAGACTCATTCTTGTGGGCAGAAGTTGAAGAGAATGTTGAATTTTGGTGCAATGAAGCAATGGAAGCAATCACATTGAGGACTGTGTCTGGAAATCAAAGCCACTGGCAATGTCAACCAACTTGAGAATTCTTTTGGGCTGCATTTTTTTGCTTGCATGAATGCCGTCATTTGTGAAGCCATCTGTGCAAAGACTTCATGATCACCTTTGTTTGATGGTCATTTGGCATTGCGCCGGAAACATTCCCAAGCTAAGGCAAGATGTTTGCCCCGTGTGACATCACATTCGTGCTTTTGATTGTGATGAAACAATGTGGACTTGTCATTGGGATTCACAAAACCCAACTGTGACCAAGAAAATCACATGCAATTTTACAACCACAACGCAAAAATGCTGGCCACAGGAAACATTGTCTCCCAGCATCATGCTTGGCAGCATCACTCCGAGTCACCACAGTGACAGGTTCAGCAACAGCTGGAGACAGCTGCATGCAGCTGTGGAAAGCAAGCCAGCAACTGAAATGCAGCAAAATGAAAACGAGTAACGGATGAAGTTGCAGATCATTTTCAGCAATGGGAAAATGTGCTGAGTCGGTTGAACGTGGTTCACCAACTCTGGCATTTGTCCCACAGCACCTTCTTTTCACTGTCTTTCAAAAAGTCAAAATTTGGCCTCCTTTTCTGTTGGCATTGTTGTGCCCAATGTCAAGAAGCCCATTCCACTTTGTGATTGAGAGTTGCTTTGGTGCAACTCTCGTGACATGAATAAGGGGGATACAAATCTTTGGGTTCCGATCACCAAGCACCAGCAAGCTACATAAATTATCAGGACCTCAGAAAATTCACTCTGCACTATTTCTATTTTGACAAACTGTTTTTGCAGATGAAACACATTCCACACAGTTTTTGAACATCGTCGGTAACGACAGGGATTAACTTGCCCGTGGTTATTTGCTCAAATAGGCTACTGTTATCGAAATTCCCTTTCTGCAGCATTTGATTTTCAAGACAACCAAGTTCCGCCAACTTCAATCCAAATTTCAACACACACCCGTTCTCTAGTATAACGCAAATATGGCAAGGTCTCTCTTTTCCTCTTCCATCCTTTCTTGGTTGTAAAACACACAATGGTCACGAGCCGAAAAACGCAATGAGCAACGCCATCAGAAACGTGGATCCTGCAGCATCCCTGCGGTGGTAGTACGACGACATTGATCCACTCGTACTATTGCGGAACACAGGAAGGCACACATCACAGTTGTCGTCGTTTTCTTCGTTTATAATTCCTTCCACAAGGTCCCCGACTGCCTGCCAAAACACACAGCCACATTCTCGTTCCGAGATCACGCATTCCGTAGTCTCTCCTACTAGTCTTTCTTCATATTGACATTGGGGGGAAAGGTCCAACCTCCCAAGTGACATTTATTCATGAAAGAATAGAATGACGTGGCCAAACAAGCTCGATGAGGAAAATCGGGCGAGATATTGACACATCCATTCACACATCCTTCAATGGCATCGGATCCGATCGAAACCATAGCTCCCTGGGCTACATCGTCGTAGTGACAACCACATTCGTCCGCCGTGACCGTGCATTGGGGAGTTACCTCGTCTATGGATTCTTCTGTCAGTATGCACTGGGCCGAAAAATTGGTAAAATCCGTATTCCCAGAGCAAGGTCCTTTTAATGTGACACTGTCGCCTCCATTGATACACGTGGTCAGTTGAGCTATTACTTTGCTGCTGCTGAACAACAAAAGTAATATGGGGAACCGGAATGAGAGGGAACGGAATGCGCTCTTCTTCATCATTAATTTTTGTAGGACGCGGTAATCAGAAATCTTCGATGCCAGGCTCGACCTTGGCAGAAAGCTCGTTCAAGAGACGAAAAGACAACAAAGATAATTGGATGGCGCTTAAATTGGAGATAGTCAAAGGGGCGCTATGCTTCGATCGATTGCATGGCACTGAACTTTATCGATCTGCAATACAGTATTATGGATGATGGCCCATGACTTGTAAACATGCGCTCAACTGGTACTAGCTAGTAGTAGGTATTACTATGGTGATTTCCCCCCTCTCTGATAATGACTATCCTAAGGTGATGATGATTCGATGAATCAATGACTTCCTCGAATTGACGGAAGCTATTAATTACTATTACTGCTTCGCGTGCACGTGGTCGTTGATGTGTCTTGGCCTCTTGGGTTCCCTTTCCTTTGCGACCAGTTGGATTTTTCGCACGAATGCAATGAAAATTGTATCCCTAACCCAAGTAATTAATCCAGATAGGGTTAGGGCTTTGTTAGGTTTAGGTTTTGACAAGCCTACCACCACTACTAGTATAGACTACTAGTACTCTCCGACCTAGTCTAGAGTACAATCTTAACTATCTACTTCTGCTCGATCAATCCACAACCTAGATACCATTGGTCCTACCAGTACTTGTTATTTCCACTGAACTGACATAATTTTGATACAACTACAACATGCGCCCATCCTCCTGACAACAGTGCGGCCTCATCTAGTTGCTCATTGGATTGCATAGTCCGTCCTACCGGTTAGAGAGACTCGGGTCCAAGGTGGACCCAGCATTAAATTTCTATGGTTAGTAGACTAGGCGAGATGCAGTGTGGCTGGGGCTATGTGATTTTCTATCTTGAAGTAGTAACAAGGTAAACATAGTGTACATTGTAGGTGTATGATCTGCGTCAGGCTAATAATGAAGAACCCAAGTGACAGCTGAGAGGAGAAAACAGTATAAAACAGTTCCATCTATGCACAGATATAATAATCCTTGCATTCAGCAAAAGCGTACGAACGTTAGGAATCATACCAAGACTATTTTTGAAAGCATGCCAAAACCTTGAAAAAGAAAAATTCGAAAAATATGAATTAATTACTTATCTCAATGAAGGGCTAGTTGCTAAGCCTTAATTATGTCACGCAAAATGAACGGCGTAATAGTTTGATTTTTCATTCATTCCGTGCATGCTTTCACTGGCCAGGACGGCCACTTACACGTCGTCCTTCTATGCGTCCGACACAAACTTTACTACTTCGTTCAAGCAGAACTCGGGCTGATGAAGGTACAACCAGTGACCTGCTTTTTCGACAGCAATGGCATTACTTTTCCTTCCTTCTTTGTTTTCTCTCTTGAGAACCTCCACAGCTCGCCTGTCGTGGAAATGAATGCGTTTCTCCGTTCCATACATGTAGAGAAATGGCGTTTTGACGAGATCTTTCGGCAAAGATAATTCTGGAAACGCCCCTTTTGGACCCGGGAACAACATGGCCTTGAACATGTTAAAATAGGGATACGCCATGTAAATCATACGATCCAAGGAAATGGGAACTTTGCGTTGTTCAAATACCTTGGCATCAATTTCCAATGTGGGTCCGATACGTAGCACTCCAAGTGCCACCATGTTGGGAATTAAATAGACTTGCGCCAGTGTTTTGGATACAAACCTTCGAATGCCAAAGGCCGTGGCAAAGACAATCCGATAGGTAAGCGTGACAAAGATTTCATAGAGGGTATCTTTGCGTACAATGGGCATGTTCTCGGTTTCTGGATGAGGAGGACCCATGACGTCAAAGAGAACAACTTGGTCGGGACATAGGTCTTTAATCATATAGTCGTTGGCCAGCGCAAGAGCTCGGTTTGTGTAGCCTACACCTGGCAAGACTCCCCAATCATGAAAGATACCCGTGAGTTTGGCTGTTCCTTTCTTGTACGTGGATTCCTTGCGCAGAGCTTTGACGGCTTCTTGCATGGCCCCAATCATTTCATCAAAGGAATATCCTTCGGGCTTGCAGGCAGTGTAGGGATGGTCTTCTCGGTCATCATATCCTGGAAGACAAGTCACACCGACCAAACAATTTGCTTTTTTGGCAAGGTCGCGAGCAAAGGGAATAAAATGCTCGTGGTCATCGGGATATCCCGCGCAGCAAATGGCCAGATTGGGAGCATCGAAGTCACCGTACAGAAAGACCGCCCCGGCAATAGGATCGTCCAGAATGGGATAGGTCACGATTTTCTTGGGGGTTTCCATGGTCGGTGGTTTCGAGTTTGAAGTACCGTATTAAAAAATAGATTTGGTGAGGCCGCTGACAAATGTTAACTCGCGTATGGAGCTGCCCAGTCAGAAGTCTAAGAATAGAACGCAAATTCTTAGTTATTTTCTTCAATCTTGTGGAGGTTGCATGGTTGGATCGAGAAAGAAGCAAAAGTACTGAGGGTGACGTCAGTCATTCGAAAGCATCGACCGAAATTATGACAATACCTGTGCCCCCCTGGCAGCATTTTCGATTTAAAACTCAATGCACGTATGACCTGAGATCTTGGCGCCAACAGGATTCAAAATCGATTTGAACGCCGATGAGATGGAAACCTTTCCCATGTGCTATGTATTTAAAAAGATGAGACTATGTATTAAAAAAATGAGCAACACTTACGATGTAATTGATATAGATTTCAAAATTACTGTAATTATGTGCCACCTTTCCGTATCATTTGAATTGATCGGCAATATCTTTCAAAAAGTTTCTCAAGACTTACTCCATCAAATGGTTTACTCCAGTAATCAATTAGTCTGGTTATATTTTTTGAAAAGGGAAGAGCAAGAAGTTATATCAGCTCTTTACATCCATATTATACGCAAAACACATCCACCGACTCCAAGCAACATGTCGCACGGAAACTTTAATCAACGCAATCCTCAATCAAGAACCATGATCTTGCTTGTCACATGCCTGTTGGTGGCATTGCTACCAAGCAATGTCAGGGCTGGAGATCGTCCTTGCTCCTTTTGTCCACGCGGCGTGATGTTGCCAGATCCCAACAAGATCATTGCCTTGTCGCCCACGGCTTCCAAATCTTGCGGAGAACTGCAAGAAGATGCATCCAATGAGTATTTGGTGAAAGCGCGTGGTTGTGATTATTATAAATATTATGCCCACCTTTGTGGTTGTCCACCTCGAAATCTACCCGAACGATGTGGATTGTGTCAAGGAGGAGGAGGACCCACGTATGATAATGGTTATGGTTACCAGACGGATCCTCCTGCTCCAGATACTGACGATAGTTACGGTTACCAGACTGCTCCTCCTGCTCCTCCTGCCCCAGCTACTGACGATAGTTACGACGATGACGAGTTTTATCCTCCCCTTTATCCTGAAGATCCCTTTTATCCACAAGAACAGAACCAGCCCTTTCCACACCATCCACTCGACCCACCACCATTGCCTTTTTATCCCGGCGATACAGTGAGTCGCAAGGGGGGTAAGAAGGGCGAGACATCTCATCCAACAAGTTCTCCGAGTGGTGCCCCGAGCAGTCTTCCAAGTGGTGCCCCGAGTAGTCTTCCAAGTAGTCTTCCAAGTGGTGCTCCAAGTAGTCTTGCTCCATCAGGAGCTCCGTCAAAATCCAATGCTCCACCTGCTAACTGCAAGGCTTGGGCAATAGAAGCAATGTACGACCCCTTTAATTTGGGTTGTGGACACTACTATTTCTTGGGAACCCAGTGTGGTTGTCCCTACAATAAACCAAGACCCGATGGTTGTCCCTTGTGCGTTAGTGGGGCAGATCCAGCCTATGGACCATACCAGCTCGATCTGCCGGATGTTAAGGGAACCTGTCAAGAAATCGCGGACTATACAGCATTTTCCTTGCGAGAAGGCAGCGCAGAATGCATCAGTAGGCAAGCGACATTGGGAAATTATTGTGGATGTGATGCCGATACATACTTCGGACAGCTTCAACCTAAGCCGTTGTGTCCGCTTTGTCCTGCCGATGACCCCTACTCCCATGAAAAATGGGTCTTGACCAACGAAAAGGCTCCTTCGTTTTCTTATCTCAACCCCGATGATGGCACCATCATGTATCAATCGGGCGCGACTTGTTTGCAGGCTGAAATGTTGGCCAATGAATTGCTTTTGGAGGCCATTCGTGAGGGCGACGAAGATGACAGTCATCAAATCTGCTATGGTTTTCAAGAACAGCTTACGCGAGAGTGTTGCAAAAAGGTACCCAAAAAAGAGTATAGCCCGAGTATGGCGCCTTCCCTGAACCCGAGTACAGCACCTTCGTCTTGCCCGAGTACGGCACCTAGTACAGCACCTTCGCCTTACAAACACGGGCGTGGGAAAGCGTCTCGTGCGCAGTCTTACGGCCAAAGTGCGGAGTCGTACACGACTACGGCACCTTCGTCTTGGGAATCAACCAGGGCTTGGAAAACGTCTAGTGTGGAGTCGCACAACCTGAACGCGAGTGCGGCACCTTCGTCGTCTTGGAAATCGACATCGTCTGTCATGTTTCTGTCAGCAATGATAGCCACATCCACGATTATATTAGCATCAGTTCCATGGTAAGAAGAAGCACAAACAGTAAGAGAGCCGCTTCGACAAGAATGGTAGTGGACAAAGGCACATAAAATAATTTAATGCATTTACACGTAATGAAGCGCAATGGTACACGCGCATCCCCTCGTTTCCAGCAAAGTCTTCATCCCCTCGCTAGCTACATGTAGTGGCTTTAATGACTGCATACCTTTCTGTTAGGCAGCATAGTATACAACATTGGTAGTTGCTCGAACACTCCATGCTTTCGTCACTACGGTACTAGTAGCTAGCTGCTAGTAGTCTAGTAACCTCCCACACTCCTCCCACTCTTACTGTACTACTAGCAGTAGCTAGAAGACTGCTACTGGTAGTATTACAGTGCCGAGGCAAAGTGCGTCCAAGCCCAATTCGGGATCTGAATGGGAATGGAAATTGGAAGAGATAAAGTGCGTCTACGTTGTGGCACCGGCTGCACTCGCTGTCCGCTGTTAGCGACCGTTGTTGTCGTTGCTTGTACCAGCACAAATTTTCCATGCCTTCATCCGATCGCATTCATCGGCATCCCATTCATCAACCAATCTATCGTTCATTCAGTTGGACTCACCCTGTTGTTCCTAACGGACACACCTGAACATAATAAGCTACACAGACACGAAGGAACAAATCTATCCATATAAAGAGGGACGACAGTGAAGTAGCCAGTGGTACGTTGCGTTTCTCCTCTCAAAATCCGAACTTCAAGCGAGTGGGATGGCTAGTTCGCACGGATGCAGCAATGTCGGCTCTCTTTGCGCGGTGTAGTCGTAGTAGTAGAGAGAGATAGGCGCTGTCTGGATATGCGAATTGGTGCTTTACTTGCAGTAGAAGAAAGAGTGGCTGGTGCAATTGTATTTTTATCGTGTGACCGTTTCTTCTTCTTTTGTCCTCTCACTTACTATCGAACAAACTTGGTCATTTCCTCTCGCACCACCCCTTTAAATCAATGACGTTTGATGCTCACTTAATTCGCGAAAGAATTCTACTGACATTAGTTGATTTATTCTACTACACGCGACATTATAAGGCAAACAAATAATAAGTCATCATGAGCACCAACGGGAGCACCAACGGAAGCACGAACGGAAGCACCAAAAAAGAAAATATGGAAGAATTGGAAGACACCATGCATCGTCTTACGTCACACAAGGGAGTTGATGCCGTGATGATTTTGAATCGTAATGGTGATATTGTCATTTGTTCCGGTGGTGCCAGAGCACAGGCGGCAGCGGAAGGCGAGGGTGACAACTACAACTCTTTGCCAAAACAAGCCAAATTCATTAAACTACTGTATGAAGCGTCGGTCAAGTACATCCAATGTTTGGACCCAGAAGATCCCGTTTCCTTTGTTCAAGTGCGGTCCAAACTGCACCAAGTCATGTTGGCGCCTCACGGGGATTACATCTTGGCCGTCTTGCAAGATCCTCTTGTGGACCATCCTTCTGCGATATGATTTCATTTTGATGAAAAGCAATAAACATTCACAATTGAAAAGGATTTTAAAAAGATCTGTATTCCAACTGCAACATTCTTATAGCAAAACGAAATTAATATTTATGAAAAGGCGACCGAGTCAAACATGGCATCCCACGATTCCATGCCATGGGAAAGCTTGTAAGGATGATACATACCGGGAGTATGGCCTCTCTGCTCTTGACACATGGATATCATGCGCTTCGTGTTTCGTACACTCTCGTCCCAGCTGGTGCAAACACTCTGAGTTTCTACCTTGACCTGTATATCTTGTCGCCGTAATATGTCGAGAATAGTGGGCATGGCACATTCCAAAAAGACTTGATGATCGAGAAAGAGCGAGGCAATGTCAATGAACGAATTCGCAAATTTGGTGGGAACAAACAAAAAGTCAGATGGCTCCCACGGTGGAATCAAAAGAGGAGACTTCTTCGTGCGGAGCCAACCAGTTTGGTTGTCCTCTCGGTACGGCGCCACTCTTGGATCCTTGGCCAATTCAATAAGTCTGGGAACACAATTGTCTTGATTCCAAGGCCAGTATTCCAAAGACTGCAGCAATGCTTCTTGTGTTCCAAAGGACTCCCCATTCAATTTGGAAAAGGTTCCATTCGGATGAATATAGTAGGATCGCCTTGATATTGCGTCCTTATCCTCGACCGTCCGTGGATCCATATAACCTGGTCGGTGGCCTTGGTCACTGGCCAAAACATTTTCTGCTGGAAATCGCTTCCATGGAAAAGGCAGCTGTAAGCCATCATCCTTGTCGGCTGTCGATGGGCGTACAAGATTCGAAATATTCACAAGCATATCATCGTGAAGGTACAGGACGCCTTCTATATCTGGGTCGTCCTTGTACTCGTCTAATGCTTGCACTAGATTTTGTATTGGCGAATATAATCCAGCATCTTGATAGGTATGATTCCACCGACCATTGTTAGAATCCACACCGTGAGCTGTGATCCCATACACTTGATGCAGCTCGTCTAAATGTTGCTTGGAAAAGGGACCTCGAACTTGTACGTGTTCAAAAACTTCTCTCCATTTTTGGACCCAAAAAGCTGTCTGTTCCACCAAACTCTGTTCGACCACCAAGTCCTTTCGACTCTGATCGAATGTAATGGTCGCGTCCTTGGTGGTCGCAGCCAGCAGCTCCATCATTTCGTCCCATGCGCCGCCGGACGTGAATCGTTTTGGATTAGTCGCGTAATTGAATTGGCCCATCAGCACGACGTTATCGTAATATGGTACCATCTTGGGTAGAGGTGGTGGCTCCTCTGCTTCGTATTGGGGACATTCCATTAGAAGTGCTTCGAGCCAAAGCTGAACCAGCCTCACGTCATGCTGGTCAAAAAAGCCGTGCTCGAACAACGCAATCCAAGTTTCTTCCATCATTTGAGGCATGCTGTCGCTAAAGTTGTGCCGGATGGATTTCTGCTGCCGTTCCAAGAAGCGAAGTAAATCTGGAACGTCGGTGTAACTGACTGTGCCTTCTTCTAAATTTTCGACTATACCTGTCGGATTCAACGTTGAATTGAATTCGCTGGTAGGCGGCACAATAGCGACCTGTAGACCCATCGTAGAGAACAGCATTTGGGCGATATAAGAGCGCCAGATATCAGCGATTTGTGCAGAAACGGTGGTCGGTAAGAGTGTTGCCCACAGCGTAAGAGGTGTGTGGAGTGTTGCCTTGGCGTTGTATGGCACGACAGAGTGTGATGGAATGAGTAACGGACGCCTCCTTTGCTTCGAAGGATGTTGCTCGGTAGGATGATTCGGATCTAAGATTCCCAGCATCAAAGTTGCTCGAGTGTCCAGATCGGGGTGATTTGATAACTGATGTACAATGCCAATCCGATCTTTGCTAACATTTTTCTGGTGCGCAATGGTAGACAGCTCCCCATGACGCCCGTGGACATAACTAGGATAACCCCGAGGCCACGTCCTACCCATATTCGTGTCGTGAAAGATATAGGCATGCGGGTTGATTGTTCTCTTGTCACCGACCAAAGGAACATCCACTATCATGCGTTCAGAGGCTGTTGATTGGAACATGGATGCTTCCAGACTTTTCCATACATTTGACATGTCTTGGCTCAATTCCAGGTCCAATATCTGTCCCGCCCCATGTTGCAGAGCATATAGATAACCCGCATTTTTCTGCGCTGCTTTGTGATTGGTAGATTGCAGCAACGCTTCCACAAAGGATCCAGAGGCGCCTCTTTGGTGACTCATGTCGTCGAGTGACACAAAATGCACTCTATATTTGTCGGCTTTTGATTTTAACATGTCGTAGCTCGTCCCCGCCGTCATGTTATTAGTATTTGTCGACTCTGGAAGTACCAAAGCTGTGAACCAGTCATCGTTGGGTAAAGACAAGAATGGACTGTAGAACAGAGTCCAATGACATGTGTATATCAGCCGCAATAACAGCCCACTTCGAATGATCCTCCAATTGGGAATCGAGCCACGGTGCGGATTTTTTCGATCCTGTGTTGCTTGTGCTCTTGCGCTTTTTTATTTGAAATAACCGCTCTCCCTTGAACTTCCTTAATAACATGTTCACCTCTTTTTCTTCTTCCTGATCGTGATGCTGCTGATTCTCGTGACTGTCGTGATGACGCGACGAAGGACCACTCGTAATCGTACCGCCTCTGGGTTCAAAATACAATTCCGATTTCTCCTGCAGCTCTTTGTGGACGTTTTTATCCTCGGCCAATTGTTTTCGCAATAACATAATTTCCGACCGAAGCTTGGTGGTTTCATCTTCAGTTTCTTGCAACCAATATGACCATAGGGGCATGAACACTCCAAGCGTCACTAATATGGACAAAGAAATGAAACGCTTCTGTGTACGGCGTGATGTAGTCATGTTGGATGAAATTAATTTTTGTCCTATGTGTGAGTCTCTCGGCAAAGTTCTGAGCTGATGGACTACAGTTGAGTTGAGTGCCAGCACTAGCAGTACTACAGTAGCTAGTTTGCGCCTTTCATGATGAAGAAAAAGAGTAGGGGATGGTCAATCAAAATTGTGCAACATTGAGTCGCGCATGCTTGATATTTTTCGGGTTATAGTGTTTTTACTAGTATACCGGTACTTCAACCATAACCGCCACGACTACACTGTACAGGTGTGGCGCCGTAAAATTATTATTGCTTGTTGTTCTGCAACCGAGCGTGCCGTTCCCACGTGCGACTCGAAATTGTTTGCCAGATCCTTTTCTTGCACCTCCTCACGATCAAGGATCTGGCAAACAAACTTCCTTTTGCACCTCAGTCTCACGGAAGTTCACATTTCTAATGTTTACCCTCTTCACTGTGCAAATTCCACAGACTAAACCCATCTGAGTCAAATTACACAAACGTATGGGATCAACTGGTGTTGTTGTGCAGTGGCTGACTGATTTGCTCATGTGCCGGCACATGAAGCTTTCTAACAGGTTTCTTGAACTGCTGACAGAAAGGGGCTCCTGAACTAAAAATAAACTTGTCATTTTAGCATGAATTTTAGGAATTGTGAAAAGAGAGAAATGTTCTCTCGAGTGTGTCAAAACGAGTCTCATTGGCCGCTTGAAACAAACAAAGTTCAGCTGCTACCCAGCGCTGTTGCTGACGAATCGCGCACAATGATCATCATTAAACATTCCATTGCGCTGGCTAGGAGCAGTGAGCGCATGGCAGGCTGTTGTCATCCATTGCGGCGCGCTCGTTTCAGCAGGGGGACCACCACGAAACGAAATCTAGCTGCCAGACAGCAATGACCAGAAAAATTAGTTGACCATGGGGTTTCCTCCAGAAGGCCCACCAGAACCCACTGTGACAATCCATCTGCCATCAAAGTGATCAACACATGCAAGCCCACCAAGCACTCCCACCTCATTGGCATTCAGAATTTTGCCACACAAGAGTGGAAAGATGGATGACAACGACATTGTCAGACAACTTCTTCATTGGATCATCAGCCTGTCTGATGATCTCACAAAACCCTCAGACTGAGTCTTTTTGTGAAAAAAAATGTGCTCTGCATCATGATCAGTTGCTGACTTTGTTTGTCTGTTCTCTTGCTTGCTTTCTGCTGAGATCCCCTTGGGGTTGGTTGCGTCACCTTTTCAGTGCGAGATTCTTGTTCTCAACACAAGTGTCCATCTTTCTTCCTGTTCAGTCACATTTTTTCCTACCCCAACCAGCTGGACATGTGATTGTGCTCTGATGACTGCAGATGATAAGAACATGGTCACCAAGGGTGTTGTGTGGAGCATCACATGTGTCAGGCTCAATGATGAGCGACACGATGACGCACATGGACAACACAACGCACAGCCCCAGCAGCCCTTCTCAAGTTAAAAATCTTGGCATGCAGCTTACTCTTTCCCATCTTGCATGTTTTTGTCAACAATGTTGAATTGCAAGCACTGCGGCAACACGACAGATGAGAAAAGTGACTTGGCAAAACTTCTCCCAAGTTTGTCATCTTTTTCTGATCGTGCTCACCCAAGCAATCACAGTGTTTTTTCCTAACTTGAGACCTCAGTCAGAGTCTGCGGTGACAGCAACACAAATTAAGCTAGAGGTAGAAACAGAATTGAGTTCTGGTTGCACTGATAAACGATATTTCTTCACCGTAGAATCGCCAAACAACAAGGGGCGAATCAAGCAAAGATTACCTTAA
>ENA-ORBV01005908-ORBV01005908.1-microbial-mat-metagenome-genome-assembly--contig:-NODE-5908-length-21991-cov-8.278772_pt1 | contig 21991 bp, 17 predicted proteins | sample MGYA00237777_ERZ505514 | MGnify/ENA primary metagenome ERZ505514 (study PRJEB26160, sample SAMN06269048) | microbial mat metagenome | isolation source: Oligotrophic lake microbial mat | place... | reverse complement strand
GGCATCCGCGTCATGATGATCACCGGCGACCACCCGCGCACGGCGGTGCGCATCGCGGCCGATCTCGGCATCGTCGAGCCGGGTGCGAAGGCCCTGACCGGCGCCGATCTGGACGCGCTGGACGCGGCCGGCTTTGCCGCCGCGGTGCGCCAGACCTCGGTCTACGCCCGCGTGGCGCCGGTGCACAAGCTGCGCATCGTCGATGCACTGCAGGCCGACGGCAACGTGGTGGCGATGACGGGCGACGGCGTCAACGACGCGCCGGCGCTGAAGTCGGCCGACATCGGTGTGGCCATGGGCATCACCGGCACCGAGGTGACCAAGGAAGCGGCCAAGATGATCCTGGCCGACGACAACTTCGCCACCATCGTCGAGGCCGTGCGCGAAGGGCGCGGCATCTTCGACAACATCCGCAAGTTTCTGCGCTACCTGCTGTCGTCCAACATGGGCGAGGTGCTGACGGTCTTTCTGGGGGTGGTGGGCGCGGGGGTGATCGGCTTGAAAGGAGCGGGCAGCGCTGGCAATGGCGCGGCGTTGGTGTTGCCGCTGCTGGCCACGCAGATCCTGTGGATCAACCTCATCACCGATTCCGGGCCCGCGTTGGCAATGGGGGTCGACCCGCAAACCGAGGACCTGATGGCACGCCCGCCCCGCAAGCCGACCGAGCGCGCCATCGACGCGCGCATGTGGTGGGGGGTGATCGAAATCGGGCTGGTCATGGCGCTGGCCACGTTGTTGACGATCGACCTGTACCTGCCCGGTGGTTTGATCGAGGGCACGCACAGCCTTGACAGTGCGCGCACCGCCGGCTTCACCGTGCTGGTGTTCGCGCAGTTGTTCAACTGCTTCAACGCGCGCTCGGAAACCACCACCGCCTTTCGGCACTTGTTCGTCAACCCGTGGCTGTGGGGTGCGATCGCGCTGTCGGTGCTGTTGCAGGTGGCGGTGGTGCACCTGGGGTTCCTCAACATCGCCTTCGGAACCGTGGCGCTCAGCCTGGACCAATGGGCGGTCTGCGTGGCGATGGGAAGCGTCGTGTTGTGGTTCGGCGAATTGCGCAAGGCCGTGCTGCGCGTCTGGGGTCGGGGGTATTGAGGCCGGGGTTGAACACGTGGCTGTCAAAGCCGCACCGGCACGCGGCGGCTGCTGGTGCTGTTGCGGTTGAAATTCACGTCGTCACGGCGGGGGGGCAAAAATCCTTGGCATCCCTTGGCATCCCTTGGCATCCCTTGGCGTCCCTTGGCATCCCTTGGCATCTCCTCGGCATCTCCTTGGCATGTCGCTGGCATGTGCGGGGCATGTGCGGGGCAGCACCCAGGCGGTCGCGGTGCGTGTTCGTTGGCGCACAGACTGCGGCAAAGGTTCGAAGTAGCTTCCTGTTTGTGTACACCCTGAGCCGGCTGCTAGCGGTGCCCGCGTTGAACAGGAGATGTCATGAAGAACTTGTTGGCTGCCGCCATCGGTACCGCGCCCTCGTTCGTGGCAGGTGCAGCCTTGGCGCAAAACGGGTCCATGATGGATGGCGGGATGGGTGCCGGTTGGATGGGCGGCTACGGCGGCTATTGGTTGCCGATCCTGCTTGTCGTTGTGGTTGCGCTCGTGGTGTGGGTCGTCATGCAAAGGCGCAAATGAATCCGCTCTCCCGCCGACAACTGCGTCACACCGCGCGCCTGGCGCTGTTCGCATGGGTGTTCGCCCCGCCGCTGAGTGGACGCCGGTCGAACGGCCTGCCTCTGTCCGGCCGCCGCTGTTCATCCGCTTGCTGCGGTTGACGGTTTAGTGCGCGCTGCCAGACCGCCAACGCGAGCCGCCGCCGGCCCTTCGTCAATCGGCCCGTTGGCTGACTGGTCGGTGGCATCCCGCCGTCGCTGCGCGGCCGAGCAGTCTGCGTCTTTCCCCTGATCTTCTCTGCCCTCGTCGTCTTCCCCCTCGTCCCTGGTCCGCACAGGATCCACTACCCTGAAGGAGTTCCCCGTGACCGCAATTCGCACACTCATTGCCTTGTCTATCGCCACCCTTGCCACAGCATGTGCAAGCCCAGGTGGCATGAGCGCTGCACCCGCCCCGCCCGGCATGTCCGGCATGGCTGCACCCGCACCCATGGCCGCGATGGAGCCCCGCATGAAGGCGATGCAGGAGATGCACCAGAAGATGATGGGCGCCAAGACGCCCGCAGAACGTCAGGCCCTGATGGCCGATCACATGAGGGCCATGCAAGGCGGCATGGCGATGATGAAGGAGATGCATGGCGGCATGCCGGGCATGCAGGGCATGCAGGGCATGGCTGGCATGGGCGACGGCAAAGGCATGACGGCCGACATGGCCAAGCGTCATCAGATGATGACCGACCACATGGCCACGATGCAGATGATGATGGACATGATGGCCGACCGGATGCCCTCCGCGCCGGCATCCAGGTGAAGGGGGGCGCCGTCATGAGCACTGCACTCCAAACCCCGTCTGAACCGTCTGCTTCCGCTTACGGATTCCACTGCGTTTTGCCGAAGCAGGACTTCGCCTCGGCCGTTGCCAAGGTGACCGAGGCCCTGAAGGCCGAGGGCTTCGGAATCCTGACCGAAATCGACGTGCAGGCGACGATGAAGGCCAAGCTGGGCATCGACGGGCGGCCCTATCGAATCCTTGGCGCCTGCAATCCGCCGCTGGCCCATCGCGCATTGAGCGCCGAACCGGATATCGGCTTGTTGCTGCCCTGCAATGTCGTCGTTCGCCAGGAAGAAGACGGCCAGCTGGTGGTCGGCTTCATGGACCCGGTGGCGGTGCTGCAGATGACCACCAACCCCGAGGTGGCGCGTGTTGCCCATGAAGTCCGCGAGCGGCTGGACAGAGTGAAGGCCGCTCTGGTCAATGGCGCCACGCAATTGAACCAGCACTGAAGAAGATGCTCACGTTCTACGACGGTGGTGACGCCATAGGTGGCATGCGAGGTCCGAGGTGGTTCTGGTTGGCGTTGATCGGCGTGCCAGTGTTCTACGGCCAAACGCCTGTGGCCATTGAAGCCGCAGCAGATATCACCGGGTACCCATGAACATGCACGCACATCACTCTCACGACGCGACGGACCCGCAGGCGAATCGCACAAGCGATGCGCCTGGCGGACTGAAGGATCCGGTGTGTGGAATGGCCGTCACCACCGAGTCGGTCCACAAGCTGGAGCACGACGGCACGCCGTACTACTTCTGCAGCGCACGGTGCCAAACCAAGTTCGCCGCCGATCCGCTGGCCTACATTGGCAAGCAGGCCGCGTTCAAGGTGCCTGACACGCCAACAACGGTTGCCGCTGCGGGTGTCATCTACACCTGCCCCATGCACCCGGAAATCCGCCAGAACCACCCCGGCGACTGCCCGAAGTGCGGCATGACGCTGGAGCCCTTGCTGCCCACGCTCGACGACGAGGAGAACCCGGAACTGGTGTCGTTCCAGCACCGCTTCTGGTGGACCTTGCCGCTGACCGTCGTGGTCACCGTACTGGCCATGTTCGGCCACCGCCTGGGCTGGTTCGAGATGGCCACACAAAGCTGGATCGAGCTGGTCCTGTCATTGCCGGTCGTGTTGTGGGCGGGCTGGCCGTTCTTCGTGCGCGGTGCGCATTCGGTCATGCAACGCAGTCCGAACATGTGGACGCTGATCGGCCTGGGCACGGGCGCTGCATTCGTGTACAGCGTGGTCGCGACGCTGGCGCCTGGTGTGTTCCCGGCATCGTTCATCTCGATGGGTCGCGTGGCGGTGTACTTCGAAGCGGCCGTGGTCATCATTTCCTTGACGCTGTTCGGTCAGATCCTGGAGCTGAAGGCGCGTTCGCAGACCTCGGCAGCCATCAAGTCGCTGCTCGGCCTGGCGCCGAAGACGGCGCGCCGCATCAACGCCGATGGCCAAGAGGAAGACGTGCCGCTGACCCACGTCCACGTCGGCGACCGGCTGCGTGTTCGTCCTGGCGAAAAGGTGCCGGTAGACGGGGCGGTTGTCGAAGGCAGCAGCGCCGTCGATGAGTCGATGCTGACCGGTGAGCCAATGCCTGTGACCAAGCGGGTCGGCGACAAGCTCATCGGCGCGACGCTCAATACCAGCGGCGCACTGGTGATGCGCTCCGATCACGTCGGCTCGGCGACCGTGCTGTCGCAGATCGTCCAGATGGTGGCGATGGCGCAGCGCTCGAAGGCGCCGATGCAGCGCATGGCCGACCAGGTGGCAGGCTGGTTCGTGATGGCGGTTGTGGGCATCGCCCTGCTGACGTTTTTCGGCTGGGGCTTTTTCGGTCCGCAGCCCAGCTGGGTCTACGGCTTGATCAATGCCGTGGCCGTGTTGATCATCGCCTGCCCCTGCGCACTGGGGCTGGCCACGCCGATGTCGATCATGGTGGCCACAGGCCGCGGTGCCACGCAGGGCGTGCTGTTCCGTGATGCGGCGGCGATCGAGAACCTGCGCAAGGTCGACACGCTGATCGTGGACAAGACGGGGACCTTGACCGAAGGCCGGCCGGTTTTCGAGCGCGCGGTGGCGACGGACGGTGTCGGCGAAGACGAGGTGCTGCGTCTGGCCGCGAGCCTGGACCAGGGCAGCGAACATCCGCTGGCTGCGGCCATCGTCACCGCAGCGCGTGCGCGCAACCTGACCCTGGACAAGGCCGAGCAGTTCGACTCCGCATCAGGCATCGGCGTGCAGGGGGTCGTCGCCGGCAAGAAGCTGGCGCTCGGAAACACGGCGCTGATGCAGCAGGTCGGCATCGATGTGGCGCCGCTCGCGGCCCAGGCCGAGGCCCTGCGCGCTGACGGCGCCAGCGTCATGCATCTTGCCGTTGATGGCCGACTCGCTGGTCTGCTGGCCGTGGCCGACCCCGTCAAGTCGACCACCGCAGAAGCCCTGGCGTCGCTGCGCAAGTCGGGCCTGCGCATCGTCATGGCCACCGGCGACGGACTGACCACGGCGCGCGCGGTGGGCCAACGGCTGGGTATCGAGGAAGTCCACGGCGAGGTCAAGCCGGCCGACAAGCTGCAACTCGTCGAACGATTGCAGCGCGAAGGCCGGGTGGTTGCGATGGCGGGCGATGGCATCAACGACGCACCGGCCCTGGCACGCGCGGACGTTGGCATCGCGATGGGCACCGGCACCGACGTGGCGATGAACAGCGCGCAGCTCACGCTGGTCAAGGGCGATCTCCGTGGCATCGCCACAGCGCGCGCCCTGTCGGTCGCGACCGTGGCCAACATGAAGCAGAACCTGGGCTTCGCCTTTGTCTACAACGCACTTGGAGTACCGCTTGCCGCGGGCGTGCTGTTTCCTTTCACCGGCTGGTTGTTGTCGCCAATGATTGCCGCGCTGGCGATGAGCCTGAGTTCCGTCTCGGTGATCAGCAATGCCCTGCGCCTGCGGGTCACGGCCCTCAAGCCGGATTGATCCGGGCCGCAAAGCTGGCGGTGGACATCTTTGCGCACGGGCTGTGGGTCGGCGTCGGCGCTGGTCTTGTGCCTCTGCTCGGCTGGTGGTCGCACATCGTGATCGAGGTGTTCACGCAGTAGGCAGACTTCTACCCGTCGTCGGTGCTGTACCCGATCACCCAGCGCGGGTTCGACGGGCTGGCGGAGCACGCCGTGGTTCATGGTCGTCAACTGTGTGGCGCTGGCTCTGGCCTGCGCGTGGCTGGCATGGAGGCAACGGAAGCGGCAAGCGCCATGAGTCTGGCCGACATCACCTTGTGTCCTGCTCCGGCGCCTGCCCGCATGGCGCTGTCCTACAAGCTCACCTGCGTTCCGCTGATGGCACGCAGCCCTTCCCGGCCACACAGTTGCGGCTGATAACAACACAAGCCGAGGGGCCCGCATGACCACGCTGCAACTGAATCAACGGACGCAGACACCGTCGCGCCGTGCGCTGCTGTCATGGGCGCTGATCGTGGCCTGCTCCCTGTTGTTCTATCTTGTGCATGTGCTCAACGAACAGGTGCGGCAAGGCGAAGCTGCTCGAGAGCAGTTCCGGCAGGCATCGCGCACCGTCGTGTCGCCGAAGTTTTCGCAGCCGGTTGCGGCAGTAGAGGCTGGCGCCTTGCTGCCGTCGCATCAGGCTGCCGCACCCCGTTGATGGCCGTCCGGCCGATCAGCGGATAACCTGAGGGAGCCCGTCATGAGCATCGAAGACGAATACCAGCGCCCGATTTCACCGCCCACGCAATGGGCGAATGCACAAAGTCCGCCGGCTGACGGCGACGATGGCGACAGGGACAGGGACAGGGACAACTGGCTGGGCTGTGAGAGCCTGCATCCTTTGACGTGGTTGCCCGCTGACAGCGTGGATGCGATCGACGCCATTCCCTAGATCGGGCTGTGCGGCAGGCTGCCAGGCCACCCGACGACGCGCTCCGTCAATGGCATGGACCGCCGTAGAACACTGTCGGCTGGTACTTGAAGATATCGCTGCCTGAATCTCGTCGACCCAGGCGAGGTTGCGGCGGAAGGGTCCCCCGGGTGACCCGGCGCCGCCGGATGGGCAGTTGGTGAGCGAGCTCACGACTCCGCCCGACGCGCGCAGCCGCACCTCGTCAAAGTCGCCGCCGGCAAAACCGAACTAGCTGCCCGTGAACGTCACCGCCAGCGTGTCGCCGAGCACGACCACGCCGTCGTCGGCCACGCTGGCCGCGGGCGGGCGACAATCGTGCCCAATTGTTGGTGGCGCAAAGAGCGATGGAGCAGATCGACGCCTTGGTGGTGGGGGCCGGTGTGGTGGGCCTGGCGGTGGGCCGCGAACTGGCGCTGCGCGGGCTTGAGACGGTGGTCGTCGAGGCCGCCAAGGGCATCGGCCAGGGCGTGAGCTCACGCAACAGCGAAGTCATCCACGCGGGTCTTTACTACGCACCGGGCAGCGCCAAGGCGCGACTCTGCGTGCGCGGCAAGGAACTGCTGTACGCCTTCTGTGCCATCCACGGTGTGCCGCACCGGGCCTGTGGCAAGGTGGTGGTGGCCACGGCGCCTGAACAGCACGGGGCCCTGCAGGTACTTTCCCAGCGCGCGCAGGCCAATGGCGTGCCGGTCCAGACCTTGACTGCCGAAGAACTGCGCCAACGCGAGCCCGCGCTGCAAGCCACGCAGGCACTGTGGTCACCCACCACCGGCATCGTCGACAGCCATGCGTTGATGCTGGCGCTGCAAGGTGACATGGAAAGTGCCGGCGGAGCCCTGGCGCTGTGTTCCCGTGTGACGCACGCAGATTTCGGCGCCGGCAGGCCCGCCCGGGTGGCGGTGCAAGCCGAAGGTGGCGATTTCGAGATCGACGCACGTTGTGTCGTCAACGCCGCGGGCTTGCACGCCTGCGCGCTGGCGCGGCGCTTCAAGGGTCTGCAGGCGCAACATGTGCCCACCGAGCACTTTGCCAAAGGCAACTATTTCACCGTGACCGGCAGCACACCGTTTGGCTGCCTGGTCTACCCGGCGCCAGTGGACGCCTGGCTGGGTGTGCACGTGACGCTGGACCTGGCGGGCCAGGCACGCTTCGGGCCCGACCTGGAATGGCTGGACGGCGCCACAGCGGATGACATCGACTACGCCGTGAACCCGGCGCGCGCCATGGCCTTCGAAGACGCCATCCGTCGTTACTGGCCGGGCCTGCCCGCGGGTGCCTTGCAGCCGGCCTACAGCGGCGTGCGGCCCAAGATCCACGGCCCTGGCGAACCGGCGCCGGATTTCTGCATCGACGGCCCCACTCGCCATGGCGTAGCGGGGCTGGTCAACCTGTTCGGCATCGAATCTCCGGGGCTGACCTCGTCGATGGCCATTGCCGAAGCCGTGGCCGAAGCGCTGGACCTGACCTGAAATGAAAGCGGCCCCATGAGGGGCCGCTGAGATTGACCGTCAGCCGGTCAGTGCTTCAAGGCGCCGATCAGCCCTTCTTGGCGTAAGCACTGCACCAGCCCGGGCCAGCGACCTGCTTGGTGCCGAACAGCGGGCAGCCCGCCCAGGCATCGGTGACCTTGCCCTGGTACAGGGCGCAGTTGTTGCACTTCTGGTCGTTGGTGTGCTTGGGAAACTTCTTCTTGTCGGCCTTGGTGGTGTCGTGCACGTAGCCCAGGGCGACGGCTTGCGGGTCTTTTTCGTCGACCTTGGCGGCCTGGGCTTGCGCGGCACTGGCGCCCAGCAAGGAGCCGCATGCGGCCACTTGCATCAGGAAGACACGGCGATTGGTTTGGGGCATGAAACGTCTAGCTCCTAGAGTAAGGTTCGGGGATCAAACGGAAGTCAGGTCGCGGTGGCTGTGACACCCAGGCAGTTGTTGCAACGGCCCAGGCCGCGCAAGCGCGGGTCGGGTTTGCCGTCGCCGGTCTTGAAGTTGGCGTGGCACTTGATGCACACGTACATCTTCGAGCTCGACATCATGGGCTTGACCCCGGGCTCGGCATGCGGCCGGGCGGCCGTGTATTCGGCCTGGGTCTGGCGGAGTTTGGGTCCGCTGGAGGAATCGGGGGTGGTGGGCGTGCGGCGAATGGTCATGGCAGATGGAGGCCGGGAAGGGCGCCCCGGTCGACGCGAAGCCGCTATTGTCCTCGGATTTCACGCTTGCCGCACTCGGGGGTGTCATGGGGGGGCGTCTGAAGCTTGCTGCGTGTCCGGTCGGCACGCCTTGAGCACAACGTTTGGCCGCCACACCGGTTGACAGCGCAAGCTCAGGCGGTCAGGTTGAAGGCCTCGGACTGCACCTCGCAAACAATGCCCCGCGGCTGGTTCTCGCGCCATGCCACCGTGCCGCCGAGGGCCTTGACCCGTTTGCGCACACCGCCCAGGCCCAGGCCGTGGGCCCAGGCTGTCGGGTTCCGGCCCTGGCCGTCGTCGGCCACGGTCAGGTGCAGGCCGGGGCCGATGATCTGCAGCACCACGTCCACGCGCGACGCATGCCCGTGGTACAGCGAATTGCTCACCAGTTCACGCAACACACGGGTCAGTGCCGACCACTGCACCACCGACAGGCGAAGGTCTTCGTCGCAGCTGAAAGACCAACCCAGCGTGGCCTGGGCAGCGGTCAGGCGCTGCGTGAGGTCGGCCTTCCACTCGGCTGCGGCGTGGCTCAGGCGGTGTTCGGCCGCCGCCAGCCCGCGGGTCAGCGTCTTCAGGTCCTGCAGGGTGTGGCGGATGTAGTCCTCCATCTCGGTGGACTGGGCCTGGTACATCAGCGTCAGCAGCCGCGCGCCGATGTCGTCGTGCAGGTCTTGCGCCAGGCGTTGGCGCTCTTCGTGGCGGCCGCGTTCAACGGCCTGGTCGTAGGCCACCGCACGGCGCAACTGCTGCACCACGCGGTCAGCCAGGCGGGCGTCGTCGTGGGTGAACAGGCGCTGGCCGCCTTTGGCAAAACGCAGCAGCAGTGCCGCAGCCGGTGCCTGGCCCTCTTCGGGCCCGCGCAGCGGCACCACCAGTGCCGAGCCGCCGCCCAGCACCCGGGTGCGTGACGGGACACGGCTCACACGCACCAGATCGAGCGGCTCGAACAGGTCTCGCAGCAACTGGCCCAGGCGCTGCGGGTAGCGGCGCGGCCGCACTTGCACATCGCGCGCAGCCCGGTACAGCAGCTCGAAGGTGCGCTCGGTGGTGAGCATGTTCCGGCCCAGAACCTGCTGCAGCACGAACTGCCGCACCCCGGCGTAAAGCGCCAGGGCCACAAACACCGCCACCGCCAGCGAGGTGAAGGCATTCAGCGAAAAAACCGCCACAAACAGCAGGTCGACCGACGCCGCCACCGTGCTGACGCCAGCCAGCAGCGCAAATTCGCGCAGCACCTGGCGGCTGCGCGCCAGAAAGGGTGTCAGCAGCAGCAGCGAGGCCAGGAACAGGTACCAGGTCACCGACGCACCGACCGCCACACCATGGGCCACCACCGGCATGCGCGCCGATGCCGCCACGGCCACCGTCACCAGCACCAGCGTGGCCAGCGTGACCAGACCCAGACGCTGCATGACCACGGCATAGGGGTTGGCTTCGGCCTGCAGCGAGCGCCGGATGACCAGCAGGGCGACCCCACCGAGCGCCACGCACAGACCCTGGGCCCACCACCAGACCGGCGTCAGCACGCCAAGCTGCATTAGCAACAAAAAGGCCGCGACACCGGCCCAGGTGAGGCCGGCGATGACTCGGGCGCGGGGCAGGCGGAAAGGGTGCAGCGCAAAGGCATGCACCATGGCGGCACCGGTACAGGCGTCCAGCGCCAGGCGCATCTGCAGGTCCAGCGACGACGCGCCCACGGGCAGGCCCAGCCCGCGTGTGCTTTCCATGGCAATGAACAACAGATTGCCGGCCTGGCACAACGCCATCACCGCAAACAGCAGGTTGCGCGCGTGCGGCCTGGCCAGCATCACCACGGCGGCAAACAGCACCAGCAGCAAAGCCAGGCCGGCCAGCGGCCACAGCATCCAACCCAACCCTGCAAAGCCCCGGGGCTGCGCCGGCACGGTGGCCATCTGGCCCGTCTCGAACCACAGGTCGACCGAGCCACTGGCCAGCCGCTCGGCCAGCACCTCTTGCTGCAGGACTTGGCGGTTGCGTGCCGCGTCGTCCACCTGCCAGCGTGGCGAACGGTGCAGCAGCAACACGTCCACGGGCAGTTGCCGGCCCTGGGCGTCGGTGATGGCCAGCAACGTTCGCCCCTGCAACGCTTGCAAGCTGGGCAAGGGGCTGGATTGCAGCACCAGGCGGCCCTGGCCGTTGGCGGTCCAGTGTGCGTTCAAGTGGGGCGTCAGCGCGAGCCAGCGCGTCAGGCCGAAAAGGCCCACGCAGGCGATCAGCGCCATGGCCACCAGCGCCCGCCTGCGCCAGCCGATCAAGTGGGCACGGTGGCCCTGCGCGGCACCCGGCTCCAGACCGCTGAGTTCGAAGATCGACTCTTCGGTTCCCGGTGCGGCGGTGGCGGTCATGCGGTGGCGGTGAGGGCCACGGCGCCAGATTCAGCCGCGAGCGCTCTCACCGCCGGTCACACCAGCCCTTGTTTGCTGGCCAGCACGGCGGCTTCGGCACGGCTGGACACATTGAGCTTTTTGTAGATGGACTTGATGTGGTCGTTGACGGTGAACCACTTGATGCCCATGAGGCTGGCGATTTCCTTGATCGTGAAGCCCTTGCTCAGGTAGGTGAGCACCTCGGTTTCGCGCGGCGTCAGTCTTTCGTGGTCGGGCTGCTTCTCCATCGGCACCGGCTTGCTGGTGGTGAAAGCGGCCGGCGAAAAACCCGAGTCGGGGGCCAGCGAATCGCCGCCCGGCCGGAAGTGCGTGAGCAGGCGTCGGGCGATGGCCGGCGACAACGGCGGCTGGCCGCGCACGATCTTCTGCAGCTCTTCGACCAGCACCTCGAAGCGGTCTTCCTTGAGCAGGTAACCATCGGCGCCACACTGCAGGGCCGGAAACAGATGGTCGTCGTCGGAATACAGCGTGGTGACGATCTTGGTGGCCGGGTAGTGCGTCAGCTCGGCCAGCAATTCCATGCCGTTGCCATCGGGCAGTTCCAGGTCCACCAGGATCAGCTTGAACGGGTCTGCACCATGCAGGCCCTGCGAGCCGCCGGTGAGTGAGATGTGCCGGCGCGCGGTTTCCAGGTCGCCAGCTTCGGTGAGCACGATGGCGTCGCTGAAGCTCTCGCGCACCACACGGCACAGAAAGCTGCGTGCAACCGGGTTGTCTTCGAGTATGAGTACCTTGACAGCCACGGGCGGATTCTCCTGAGCCGAGAGACCGCGATGCTAGCGCGGAACCCGGCCTTTCCAGGTGCCCTTTGGGTGCGGCTTTGTAGCGGCGCGTTGCTGCGCCTGTTTCAACTGTTCAGCGCTTCAGTTCAGCGATTGACAAGCAGCAGCTTGCCCAGCACCTGGCGCGAACCCATGCGCGCGTAGGCGGCGCGGATCTCGCTCATCGGCAAGACCTGGTCCAGCACCGGCTTGATCTTTCCTTGGCCATACCACTGCGCCAGCTGTGTCAGCGCAGCGGCGTTGGCCTTGGGTTCACGCTTGACGAAGTCGCCCCAGAACACGCCCACCACCGATGCGCCCTTCAGCAGGGCCAGGTTCCAGGGCAGCGCCGGGATACCACCGCCGGCAAAGCCCACCACCAGGTAGCGGCCGCGCCAGGCGATGGAGCGAAACACCGGTTCGGCCAGCGCGCCGCCCACGGGGTCATAGACCACGTCGGGGCCCTTGCCGTCGGTCAGCGCCTTGAGCGTCTCGCGCACGTCCTGCGTGCTGTAGTTGAGCGTGGCGTCGGCGCCAAGCTGGCTGCACAGCGCACATTTTTCGTCAGTGGATGCAGCCGCAATCACGCGTGCGCCAGCGGCCTTGGCAATTTGCAAGGCCGCCGTGCCCACACCACCGGCGGCGCCCAGCACCAGCACGGTTTCGCCGGCCTTCAATTGCGCGCGGTCCATCAATGCGTGGTGCGAAGTGCCGTAGGTGAAGGCAAAAGCGGCGCCGTCTTCCAGAGCAAAGCCCGGTGGCAGCGGCATCACTTGTGCGGCTTTGACGCAGGCGTGGGTGCCAAAGCCGCCGGTGCCGGCAATGGCCGCCACGGGCGCGCCCATGGCCAGGTGCGTGACGCCGGCGCCGACGGCATCCACCGTGCCGGCAAATTCAGAGCCAGGCACAAAGGGCAGCGGCGGCTTGAACTGGTACTTGCCCTGAACGATCAGCAGGTCGGGGAAGTTCAGGCTGGCGGCCTTGATGGCGATGCGCACTTCGCCGGGTTGGGGTTCGGGCGTGGGCAATTCGCGCCAGTGCAGCGCTTCGACGCCGTCCAGTGTTTCGCAGAGCCAAGCATGCATCAGATGTCTCCTTGTGGGCGGCGAGCATCATACGCAGCTGGACCCAGCTTCCCGCCAAGGGGGCGGGGGCGAGCCCGCACCGAGCCAGCGCCTGCGCGCTGGCGAGTGGCTGGCGAGCTTCGGGGCCCATCACTACATTTGCCTGAACAGGTGCACGTAGCTGCGGCTCACGGGCAGCACCTCGGGGCGGCCACGCAGGTGCACCTCGGCTGTTTCGTTGGCGCCGCGGGTGACCTGCGCCACCTGGGCCAGCGCCACGATCACCGAGCGGTGGATCTGCACGAAGCGTGCGGGGTCCAGATCGTCGGCCAGTTCACGGATGGTCTTGCGGATCAGCGCCTCGCCGCCCTGCCAGACGACCAGCGTGTACTTCTCGTCGCTGCGCAGGTAGATCACCTCGTCCACCGGGATCAGGCGCACGCTGGGGCCCACCGAAGCCTTGATCCACTGCAGGTGCACAGGCGCTGCGGCGGGCTGTCGCAGGCGAGCGGCCAAGGCGTCCAGCAAGGGTTCCAGCTCCTGATTTGAGGGCGGGGTCGGGGCCCGCCGATCGCGCAGCCGGCTTACCGTCTCGGCCAGCCGTGTTTCGTCGAAGGGCTTTACCAGGTAATCCACCGCCCCTTGTTCAAAAGCCTGCACGGCGTACTGCTCAAATGCCGTGACAAATACGATGCGGGCGCGGCTGCCGATGCTGCGCGCCACCTCGACCCCCGACAGGCCGGGCATGTGCACGTCCAGAAAGACGATGGTGGGCTCGTGTTCGTCGAACAGCTCGATGGCTTCGCGACCGTTGCGGGCCTGCGCCACCACCTGCAGTTCGGGCCACAGCTTGTGCAGCAAGGCCGCCAGCCGGTCGCGCAGCAGCGGTTCGTCATCGGCGATGAGGGCGGTGCCGACGGAAGTGCTGACAGCGGAGCTGACGGCGGGACTGACAGCAGTGATGACGGCGGTACTGACGGCGGTACTGACGGCGGTACTGACGGCGGTACTGACGTTGTTCATGGTGTGCTGGCTGTGGGAATGATGATCTCGGCGTGCAGGCCGCGCTGACTTTCCCGCTGTTCTACGGGCTGCGCCTGCTGCAGCTGCAACTGTGCCGCCGGCTCAAAGAAGGCCGCCAGCCGCGCCCGCAGATTGGCCAGGCCCATGCCGGGCACGGCATGTTCTGCCATGCCCACGCCGTCGTCGTGCACCCATAGGTGCAGGGCCTCCGGTGCGAGGCGGGCACCGACCTGGATGGTGCCGCCCACCTCGCTGGGGTCGATGCCGTGGCGCACCGCGTTTTCAACCAGTGTCAGCAGCGCCATGGCCGGGAATCGCTGGCCGTGCAGAGCCGTCGGCACGTCGATGACAAAGCGCAATCTGTCGGGCATCCGCATCTGCATCAATTCAAGGTAGGCGACCACCAGGGTCAGCTCGGCGCCCAGCGTGGGTTCACGTTCTTGCAGACGGGGCATGGCGGCCCGCAGGTAGGCGATCAGGCTTTGCAGCACGCCAGCGGCACGTGGCGAGTTGCTCTCCACCAGGGCCTGCACATTGGCCAATGTGTTGAACAGGAAGTGCGGTTCGATCTGGGCCTGCAGCAGATCCAGCTGTGCATCCAGCGCCAGCTTTTCCAGGCGGCTGCGTTCCAGTTCGAATTCCAGCGCCTGGCTGCGCGCACGGGCCTCGCGTTCGCGCAGCTGGGCGGTCAGCGTGATCAGCAGGCCCAGCACCAGCGCAGTGCCGGCAGTGATGACAAAACCCGTGACGCGCGGTGAACTGCCGAACACATCGCTCACACGGCCGCCCACGGCCACGATATAGATCAGCAAGGTGCCCAGCGGCGCGGCCAGGCCGACGGCGATGACGGCAAAGAGCCAGCGTGGCAGCCAGGCCGGCAGCCGGTTTTCGGGCAGGCGCTGCGAGGCCACGAACACCAGCAGAAGGAACATCGACAAAAAAAGCGTGCGTCCGAGCAGCACCTCGAAGGGCGTGATGAAGAAGGGGTTGAGCAGCGCGGCGGCGGTGATCGCAAAGCCGATGGCCACACCCAGGCTGCCGGTGTTGATGGAGGCAATGACCTGGCGCGTCAGGCTGCGGCTGGGCTTGGGGTGAACTGATGCCATGCCGTACACGATAGCTGCGGGCAGGCCGCTGTCCAAGGGCCGCAGGATGAAGCACGGAAAGTGGGGGCCGAGCCACGAACCCGTGGCGCGACGGCCCCCGGCGGGTCAGAGCGCCTGGCGCTGGATCGATGCCGACAGCGCTTGCCGCAAGGTGTCAGCGCTGTCGGCCAGGTGGGCGCGGGTGGCGTCGTCCGTGGCGCCCCGCTTGCGCAGTGTGGTGTCCAGGCGGGCGAGCAGGGCACGGGCCTGTTCGCGCAACTGGCCGCGAATGTCGGCGCGGCCGGTGCTGCTGGGCCGCACGACGGCCAGCGACAGGCGGTTGACGTGGTCCCGCTGCAGGTCGCGGCGCGCGGCCGTGATGGGCGCAGTGCCGGCAGCAGCCGCGCTGCCCAGTTCGTTCCAGACGTCGATGCTCAGGCGGTCGTGCAGTTCACGCAGCTGGAAGGCCTGGGCCGGTTCATCGAACTTGCCCACGCTGTCCAGGATGCGTGTGGCGATGACGTCGCTCATCAGGTAGTTGAGCACGGCACGCTGCAGGTCCAGCAGGCGTTGGGGCACCGAAAAATCGGTCGCACCGCCGCCTTCGGCGCGGTCCAGGAAGTCGGGCGCCATGCGCCGCTGCAAAGCGGGCGTGATCGTCAGCCCATCGGGGGACAGCACCGAACGCGAAATGAGGTCCAGCGCGTCGCGCTGGTTCTGCGCCGACACCGGCTGTAGCGGCTCGCGCCCGCTGCCTGGAAAGTCGCGCAGCGTGCGCACGCCACCGATCTGGCGCACCAGAACGCCCACGGCGCGTGTGGCGTCGCTGATGGCAAAGCCGATGGATCGGCGCAGCACGGCGTAGTCGCGGTCGGGCGGCAGTTCGCGGGATTCCTGCCGCTTGAAGAGGTCTCGTGCGATCGCCAGCCGCTTGCTGGCGAATGCCAGCGGGTCGCTGCCCAGGTCGAGCTGGATGGTCTCGGGGTCCAGGCCGAAGAAGTTGTCTTCGTCGGTGCCGAAGGCCAACTGGTCCTCGCTGCTGCGTGCAGCGATGCGTTGCAGCTCGGTCCTTTCGGCCGCCGCCGTGGTGCCGGCCGGCAAGGGCTTGTAGGCGTATTCGATGGCCCAGTAGTCGTAGGGCCCGAGTGCGGTGTGGAACGGTACACCGCCGGTCTGGCCCGGCCGCGGCAGGTTGACGGCGTTGTACTCCATCACCGAGCCCGCCGTGCCATGTGCGCGGGTGAACTCGGCATCGGCCAGCTGCGCTTCGGAGTAAGCCCGCGAAGCGCGGAAGTTGTGGCGAAGGCCCAGTGCGTGGCCCACCTCGTGCATGATGGCTTCCTTGACGTAGTCCTGCACAAACTGCCGTGCGATGGGGCTGTCGGGGTCCATCTCGCCGCGGGCTTCCATCACGTCAAGCGCGTAGCCCAGTTGCTCGGCCGCCAGCGCGCCGTGCATGCAGCGGGCAAACTCGGCCGGCATGTCCTGGCCCTGCGGCGGCGTGAAGGGTTGGGCGAACGACAGCGGTGCTGCACCCTCTGGGCTGGCTGGCTTGTCCAAGCTGCCTGTGGCCTGCGAACGCAGCACCTGCGAGCGCAGGGTGCGCACATTGCGCGCCGACATGCCTTCGAAGGCGATGTCCGCATCCAGGATTTCGCCGCTGCGCGGGTCGACGTGGCTGGGCCCGATGGCACCGAACACGGGGTCGGCGTTCATCATCCAGCGCACCGACGGGTAGCCGAAGTCCAGGGTATCGAACTTGGCGTCCTCAGGCTGTTGTTCCACCTTCAGTGCACCACGGATGCCGACTTTCTCGAAGGCTTTGTTCCACTCCAGAACGGCGGCGCGCACGGTTTCGCGGTAGACCAGCGGCACGTTGCGGTCGATCCAGAAAGTGACGGGCTTGACCGGCTCGGACATCTCGGCCGCCGGGTCCTTCTTCTCGATGCGCCAGCGGTTGACGTAGCGCTGGCGGGGCGATGACTGCAGGTCGTCTGAAAAATCCACCACGGTGCTGGTGAACAGGCCCAGACGCGGGTCTGCACGGCGCGGCTTCATCGGTTCTTCAGGCAACGGCGCCATTGAGAAGTGCAGCCCGACCAGGAGGCTGCGTGCGTCGGGCAGGAAACGCGGCATCAGCGGCACGGGCGCGCTGGGCAGCGCGCCCATGCCGGGCACGCCCACACTGCCGGTGAAGTAGTGGTTCTGCGTCTCGATGACGATGGCACCTTCGCTGGCACGCACCGCGGTGATGACGGAGTTGCTGCGGTCCAGGCCATAGCCCTGGCGCAGGCCGCGCTGCAACATCATGCCCACACCCAGGATGTCGTTCAGGAACAGCGGGTTGGCCTCGATCAGCACACTCTTGCGGTCCGGGTGGGGCTGGCTCGCCACGGCGGTGGCGCCCAACAGGCTGTTGGAATAGGAACTGGCCACCGCGCGGGCTTCCGGCGTGCCCGGCTTGGCCGAAATGTCGGTGTTGCGTGCCACCAGGCGCACCTGGTTGTAGACACGCTCGAACTCCACCACCTGGGGTCCGCCAGCGCCGTTCACGGGGTAGGCCATCAGCCCGCCCAGCACAAAGGCTTCACCGATGCCATCCTTGATCTTGGGTGACAGCAGGAATGGCTTGCCGAACTGCGCTGGCATGAGCTCGAACCAGACCTTGTCGTCCTTCTGCCACAGCGTCAGCGGGCCTTCGACGCGGCGGGCCTCACGGATCACCGTGGCAAAGGGCGGTGGGCCGCCGGGCGTGGGCGGCGTGGCTGCAGGCCTTGCCGCACCTGGGGTCAAGGCCGCAGCGCCGCCCGCGCCGGCTGCGGCCGCAGTGGCCGGCGGGCTGCCTGAGGGCGCGGGAGCGGTGGCGACGGGAAACGCGGGCACGGCTGCCGCGGTTGTGGCTGAAGGGGCCGCCGCGGTGGCTTTGGGCGGCGTCTCACAGCCGGCCAGCAGGGCGGTGCCCAGCAGGGCCAGGGCGACCGGGTTCAGATGGGCTGGCTTGCGCATGGGGCGGCGTGGTGGCTGTTGCCTAGAGATCGACAAAACATTGTGCGCCCAAGCCGCCTGCCCTGGTGGCACAAGCGGGTACAGCGCATGCGCTTGCCGTGCACGCTGACACGGCCGGGCCGCGTGCGGGCCGCCAGGCCGGCCCCGCTCCTAGCGGATGGGCTTGAAGCGCACGCGCTTGGGCCGTGCGCCTTCTTCACCCAGGCGCTTTTTCTTGTCGGCTTCGTATTCCTGGTAGTTGCCGGCGTAGAAAAACCACTGTGAGTCGCCTTCGCAGGCCAGGATGTGGGTGCAGATGCGGTCCAGGAACCAGCGGTCGTGGCTGATGACCATGGCGCTGCCGGCAAATTCCAGCAGCGCTTCTTCCAGCGCGCGCAGCGTTTCCACGTCCAGGTCGTTGGACGGTTCGTCCAGCATCAGCACGTTTCCACCCTTGGCCAGGGTCTTGGCCAGGTGCAGGCGGCCGCGTTCGCCGCCCGACAGGTTGCCCACCATCTTTTGCTGGTCGTTGCCCTTGAAGTTGAAGCGGCCCAGGTAGGCGCGGCTGGGCATCACGAACTTGCCCACGATGATGTTGTCCAGGCCGCCCGAGACGTCTTCCCACACCGTCTTGCCACCGTCCAGGCTTTCGCGGCTCTGGTCGACAAAGGCCAGTTGCGCTGTCTTGCCGATCAGGACTTCCCCGCTGTCGGGCTTTTCCACGCCCTGCAACATGCGGAACAGCGTGGACTTGCCCGCGCCGTTGGGGCCGATGATGCCGACGATGGCACCGGGCGGCACCTTGAAGCTGAGCTTGTCGATGAGCAGGCGGTCGCCGAAGCTCTTGGAGACATCGACGAACTCGATCACTTCGTTGCCCAGGCGCTCGGCCACCGGGATGAAGATCTCGTTGGTCTCGTTGCGCTTCTGGTATTCGACGTCGCTCAGCTCTTCAAATCGCGCCAGGCGAGCCTTGCTCTTGGTCTGGCGGCCCTTGGCGTTGGAGCGCACCCATTTCAGTTCTTCCTTCATCGCCTTGGCGCGCGCGTCTTCGCCCTTCTGTTCGACCTCCAGGCGCTTTTGTTTCTGCTCCAGCCAATCGGAGTAGTTGCCCTTCCAGGGAATGCCGGCGCCACGGTCGAGTTCGAGAATCCACTCGGCGGCGTTGTCCAGGAAATAACGATCGTGGGTGATGGCCACCACGGTGCCGGGGAAGCGCTGCAGAAAGTGCTCGAGCCATTCGACGCTTTCTGCGTCCAGGTGGTTGGTGGGCTCGTCGAGCAGCAGCATGTCGGGCTTGCTCAGCAGCAGGCGGCACAACGCCACGCGGCGCTTTTCGCCGCCCGACAGCACGCCGATGACGGCGTCCCAGGGTGGCAGGCGCAGTGCATCGGCAGCCAGTTCAAGCTGCAGGTCGGTGTTTTCGCTGCCGGCGGCGGCGATGATGGCTTCCAGCTCGGCCTGCTCGGCGGCCAGCTTGTCGAAGTCCGCGTTTTCATCGGCGTATTCGGCGTAGACCTCGTCCAGCCGTTTTTTGGCCGCCAGCACACCGCCGACGCCTTGTTCCACCACCTCGCGCACTGTCTTCTCGGCGGGCAACAGCGGTTCCTGCGGCAGGTAACCGATGTTGAGGCCGGGCATGGGCACGGCTTCACCTTCAAATTCCCTGTCCACGCCGGCCATGATCTTGAGCAGCGTGCTTTTGCCTGAGCCGTTGACACCCAGCACGCCGATCTTGGCGCCCGGGAAGAACGACAGCGAGATGTTCTTCAGGATCTGCCGCTTCGGCGGCACGATCTTGCCGACGCGGTTCATGGTGAATACGTACTGGGCCATGGCGGGGGGAGTTCCGGTTGCTGACGCAAAACCTGTGATTATCCCGGACGCGCGAGCTTGCAGCTTGTGTTCACCGCAGCTCCGGCGAAGCCCGAGCCCGTGCTGCGGCCTTGAAGTCGGGCCGGGACGCCCCATGTCCCCATCTGCCGGCCGTCGTGGCGGGGAAGGAATCGCGATGAACTCGTCCACAGTGACCGTCGAAGCCCCCGCCTCGCTGGTGCGGCTGACGCACCTGGTGTATGCGCTGCACGCGCTGGGCCTGGCCATCGGGGCATTCGGCGCAGCCAGCGTGCTGGGTTCCTTCCTGTTTGGCTGGCCATCGATCATCGCGGTCATCATCAACTACGTGAAGCGCAGCGATGTGCGCGGCACCTGGCTGGAGTCGCACTTCACCTGGCAGATCCGCACCTTCTGGTTTGCGCTGGCCTGGGCCGTGCTCGTGGCCCTGGTGTCCTTGCCCTTGACGGTGGTGTTGATCGGCATTGGCACCTGGGTGGTCGGCCTGTTCCTTCTGGGTGTGTGGGCGATCTACCGAATTGCGCGGGGTTGGCTGCGCTTGAACGGGCATCAGCCGATGCCCGTCGCGTAGAATGCGGTTTTGCGTCGTGGCTTCCAGTCATCGCGGCGCGGTCGATTCCGACAATCCGACCTCTTCGCGCCTACCCGACTGGTGCACCCGCAACGGGTGACAGCAGGCAGCGAACCACGGCCTACCCAGGCCCCATCCCATGCTTTTTACTGATCTCGGCCTGGCCGAGCCGCTGCTGCGTGCTGTTCACGACCACGGCTACGACACCCCCACGCCCATCCAGGTGCAAGCCATTCCGCAAGTGCTCAAGGGCGGAGACCTCTTGGCCGGCGCACAAACCGGCACCGGCAAGACGGCGGGCTTTGTGCTGCCCATGCTGCAGCGCTTGTCCGCCGTCCCGGCGGTAAAGGACGCTCGGGGGCGTGTGCGCATCCGCTGCCTCATCCTCACGCCCACGCGTGAACTCGCGGCGCAGGTGGAAGAAAGTGTGCGCACCTATGGCAAGTACCTGCCGCTGACCAGCATGGTCATGTTCGGCGGTGTGGGCATGTCGCCGCAGATCGACCGCCTGCGCAAGGGCGTGGACATCCTGGTGGCCACCCCCGGCCGTCTGCTGGACCACCACCAGCAGCGCACGCTGGACCTGAGCCACGTCGAGATCTTCGTGCTGGACGAAGCCGACCGCATGCTGGACATGGGCTTCATCCACGACATCAAGAAGGTGCTGGCGGTGTTGCCGGCCAAGAAGCAGAGCCTGCTGTTCAGCGCCACCTTCAGCGACGAGATCAAGAATCTGGCCGACAAGCTGCTGAACGCCCCTGCGCTGATCGAAGTGGCGCGCCGCAACCAGACCGCGGAGAACATCGCGCAGAAGATCCACCCCGTGGGCCGAGAACGCAAGAAGGACCTGCTGGCGCACCTGATCAAGAGCGGTGACTGGCACCAGGTGCTGGTTTTCACGCGCATGAAACACGGCGCCAACCGCCTGACCGAGTACTTGAACGACCAGGGCATCAGCGCCATGGCCATTCACGGCAACAAGAGCCAGACGGCGCGCACCAAGGCGCTGGCCGACTTCAAGACCAACGACCTGCAGGTGCTGGTGGCCACCGACATCGCCGCGCGTGGCATCGACATCGACCAGCTGCCGCACGTGGTGAATTTCGAGATGCCCAACGTGCCCGAAGACTACGTGCACCGCATCGGCCGCACCGGCCGCGCCGGCGCCACCGGCGAGGCCATCTCGCTGGTGTGCCTGGACGAAGAGGTGTTCGTGAAGGACATCGAACGCCTCATCAAGCGCAGCATCCCGCGTGAAGCGGTGGCGGGCTTCGAGCCGCCAACGGGCGAGAAGGCCGAGCCCATCGTGCTGGGTCGCATGACCATCGGCGTGGGTGGCACGCAGCGCTTCCTGCGTGAGGCCGCGGCGGGCGGTGGAAGTGAGCGGGACATTCTGCAGCGTTTTGCGGGACTGGCAGATGCCAACCGCTGGAGCGGGAACCGGCGCACACACTTGCTGAGCAACCCCAGCCTCTCAGACGGGCCGGTGGGCAGCGCACGTCCCTCCGGGCCCACGCCGCCGGACATCCGTCCCATGGCCACGTACACGGTGCGTGTGGGGGACTCGCTTGGTGGCATTGCCAACCGTCACGGCACCACGTGGCAGGAGCTGGCACGCGCCAACAACATCTCCAATCCCAACATCATCCAACCCGGTCAGGTGTTGCAGCTTCCGGGCTCAGTGTCCTTGTCACAGCCCAACGTGC